>Ga0265293_10002856_pt1 | contig 33403 bp, 31 predicted proteins | sample Munlanlewell138R_FD_192505 | JGI IMG/M metagenome (GOLD analysis project Ga0265293, IMG submission 192505) | Leachate microbial communities from a municipal landfill in Southern Ontario, Canada - Leachate well 138R | ecosystem: Engineered > Solid waste > Landfill > Unclassified | place: Canada... | reverse complement strand
TGCAATGGCTCCTAAATCAATTGCTGGCATTGAAGCCAAGGCTCCACCGAAACTTCCTATTGGTGTTCTAGCTGCACCAACTATTACTACTTCTCTCATTGATAAAACCTCCTTTTTTTAAGGATTATTTATATTAATTTTTACAAAGAAAACCCGAGAAAATACGGGTTTTCTTTGTGTATATGAATTCAATTATGACTTGTATTCAATTTTAATTATTTTACTTCTGGTAATTTAAATAATTTTAAATTATCAAATACTGGTCTATTTTTGCCACTTTCTATGCTTTTTACTATTTCTACAACTTGGCTATTTACAGGTGTCGGTATTCCATGCTTTTTGCCAAAGTCACATACAATTCCATTAATTGCATCTATTTCTGTTCTTAATCCTTTTTCTAAATCTTGAAGCATACTAGCTTTTAATTTTCTATGTGGTCCCCACATTCCGTTATAAATCGAATCTTTACTATCCATTTCTTCTTTTGTTGTAAAACTAAGCATACTTCCTATATCATATCCTTGCATTGGCTCCATTTTTATGTCGGCTGCTATTGCAACTTGTATACATTCATTAGCAATATGTTTTACACAATCAAGTGCTTCTTTACTATCTAAAACATCACCAAATGTACAACCAAGTGCTGCAGACATACCACTAAAAGTAGAATTTACAAGAACCTTAGTCCATCTAATTCCCATAAGGTTTTCTTCTATTAAAGTAGGACACATTAACTCAAGAATTTCCTTGATTTTTCCCAGTCTTTCTGTTACTCCGCCTTTGTATTCCCCTAGGTCAAATGTCATTTTTTCTGGATTTGATGTAAGCTCAGATAAGCCAGGGCCTAACCAAGTAGCTCCCCACCCAACTGGACAACCTATTACTCTTTCAGCACCTACTATTTCAGCTATTGCTGGTTCTGGAACACCATTCTGTAAAGTAACTACTGCACTATTTGGCCCTAAATGTGGTAAAAGTTGATTAAGTGCCACATCATTATAAGTTTGCTTAACTACATAAAATACTACATCATATATTCCTTCCATTTTATCTGGAGTTAATGCATTTGCTGGTACATTAAAATCCACTGTTCCAGTTACTGTAGCACCCTTTTCGTTCAATACTTTTACATTTTCCTCGTTAACATCAATATAATCTATATCTAATCCGCCTTTTTTAACATATGCTCCTAATATTATCCCTAATGAACCTGCTCCCATAATGGCTAGTCTCATAATAATCTCCTTTCAACTATATAGTTTAACTACAATGTTTGGTTGTTAATTTATTAACTTTTTTCTTTGTTTTTTATATGTTTTTTAAGTTTAAAATTTGTCTTGCTTCGTCTGGTGTTGCAACTTCAAAATCAAACTCACCCATCAATCTTGCCATTTTTTCTACAAGCTGTGCATTATTTTCTGCCATTTTTCCTTTACCTAAATACAGATTATCTTCCATTCCTACTCTTACATGTCCCCCTAAAAATAAGTTTTGAACACATATTGGATATTCTGCTCTACCTGCACCAAATGCTGACCAATAATATCCGTCTACGCCAAACAATCTATCTGCTGTTTCTTTCATATATTGTAAATCATATGGAGTTGCAGCTAATGCACCATTTATTCCTAATACAAATTGAAGATAAGGTTTACCTTTTATAAGCCCAACACTTTGCATAAACTTTACATTATAGAGATGCCCAACATCATAGCACTCAAGTTCTGGTTTAGTTCCGTTTTCATTCATAATATTTAACATTGATTCCATATCTGCAAAGGTGTTTTGAAATATAAATCCTTTGGTCATTTCTAACATTGGCTTTTCCCAATCATACTTAAACTCTTTTATTCTTGCTGCAGCAGGGAAAAGACCCCAGTTGATTGAGCCAGAGTTCATAGAAGCTAGTTCAGGTTTAAATCTTGGTACTACTGAAGCTCTTTGTTCTACTGTCATACCTGCACCACCACCTGTTGTGATGCATATTATAACGTCTTTATTTCTTTGTCTTATTTTATCTATTATTTGTTGATAAAGCTCTAAATCAGATGAAGGCATTCCATTCTCTGGATTTCTTGCATGGATATGCACTGCAGCGGCGCCTGCATTTGCTGCATCTATTGCATTTTGTGCTATTTGATCTGGTGTTATAGGTAAATATGGTGACATAGATGGTGTGTGTATTGAACCTGTAATCGCACAATTAATTATTCTTTTACTCATTATACAACCTCCTTGATTTAATGGAGGGTGTAAACACCCTCCTTATATTTTTTTATATTAAATCACTATGGATTTAATTTCTAAAAAATGGCTATTGCAATAAATGTACAAATCAATGCTACAGCTATTGGTATAATAACTGTTGTCCAGAATATTGGACCATAACTTTCTTTATGACTTTGACCTGCAACACCTAGAAGAATGAATATACCCCCAGCATGTGGAAGTGTATCTAGCCCACCTGCTGCCATAGCTGTCAACCTATGAAGTACTGCTGGATCTGCACCTAAACTAACATATTGTTGTCCCAAAGCATTTAGGAATATAGTAAGTCCACCACTAGATGATCCTGTTATACCAGCTACAATTTCTGTAGCTATAACAGCTGAAAGATATGGATGCATCTTTAATCCAAGTGCAAAGTTAACAAAGCTTTGGAATGCAGGTGCATTTTGAACTACAAATCCAAATCCTATAATAACAGCAACGCTTATTATAGCTAGTCCGTCTTTTAAACCTAAGTTTATAGTGTTGATCTTGTTTTTCATTCTGCTCCAATTTAATACGAATATAACAACTGTTGCAAATAACATTGCATAAACTACTAGCTCCAATGGTGCAAATGGCTTTTTAATAAAAATTATTGCTAAAAGAATTAAAACCATTGGTAAAAACGAAACAAATGTACCTGGTAATTTAGACTTATCAACATTTTCAAACTTACTCATATCGTCATTTGGACCTGCCACGAAGCCTATTCCCAGATTTTTCATTTTCTTTTCTTCTCTAATTAAATACCAATATCCAGCAACAAACATAAGAATTGAAGCAAATATTCCTAATAGTGGTGCTGCTGTTAATGTAGTTCCAAGAATTTGTGACGGGATAACGTTTGTCAGCTGTGGAGAAGCAGGTAATGCTGACATTGTAAAAGTAGCTGCTCCAAAAGCTAAAATACCAGGTAATAATCTTTTTGGTATATCTGCTTCTTTAAGTAAAACTAACGCTATAGGATATATTGCAAATACTACAACAAAAAGACTTACTCCACCATAAGTTAACACTGCTGTTGTCAAAACAAGTACGAGAATTGCCCTTTTAGCGCCAAACCAATCTAAAAATTTATAAGCTATAGTTTGTGCTGATCCAGAATCGTTCATTGCTTTTGCAAAAAGTGAAGAAGATATAAACACTAAGAAGTAAGTACCTGCAAAATAGGAAAATCCTCCTATATAAAACGTTGAAAACCCTTCCCATATGTTCATTCCATTTGTAAGAATAACTACCAAAGAGCATATTAATGACGCTGGAATTGCTCCAACACCTTTATATGCAAGCCAAACAAGTAAAATAATAGCAACTAATAATCCTAAAATACCTAACATAAATACCCTCCTATTAAGAAATTTTTTAAATAATATTTATTATTTCAGTAAACCTGTTACCTCCTTTCTTTAATTCTCTTAATACATAGACGAGTTATTTTAATGCGTGATATGTAATTAATAATTGCAATTGTTATGCCACTTTTTTAAATTCTAAGGAAAGACCTATTTCATGTGCTTTCTATTGACATATAAGCTTTATTAAAAACTAGATATGTTATTTTTGAACTATTTTAAAATCGTTTTTTTTACCTATTTAATTTTCTAAAACCTAATTTGAAATTTAGATCCTGTAAATATCAATACTTAGAGAAGATTGAGTATTTTTTGGTTATGCTTGAACCTTTTGTGGTTCAATTTTTTAAATTTTCAGAATTTTGGGTTAGCTTTTAAAAAAAAGTTCCAAAAAATATAGAAAAACCTCTTTTACCTACATTAGTAAAAAAGGTTTTCATAAATATAATTATTTTCTTTTTATGTTATGTTTTATATATGAGTGCGTAAAAAAACTCAAATTAAAGCTTTTAATTGTATTTAAATCCATTATTTAATATTATACTGATTCATTTTCCGAACAACAGAAGTTTGACTAATATCTAATGCCTCTGCAACTTTTCTAGTAGTTTTTAGTTCCTCCACAGCTTTCAAAAATAATGTTTTTTCTGCTTCGTCCACTAAGTTCTTTAATGGTACTAATTTATTTACAACAATATTGTAATCTGTGTTCCTATCATTTTTATTTATAAGACTCGGCGGTAAATCATCTAGTGTAATTACATCATTTAGACACATAACTACTAATCTTTCTATAATGTTTCTAAGTTCTCTTACATTTCCTGGCCATTCATAGCTTTCTAATACATCTAATACTGAAGAACTCAGTTTTTTATTTATTTTATTATCTCTATTAAAACTATCAAGAAAAAAAGTACATAATGGTAAAATATCTTCTTTTCTTTTTCTTAAAGGTGGAATTTCAATAGGTATTACATTTAATCTAAAATATAAATCTTTACGAAAATCACCTTTAGAAACCATTGCTTTTAAGTCTTCATTTGTTGCTGCAATCATTCTTACATCTATTTTTTTTACTTTAGTGCTCCCCACGCGGGTTAGTTCTTGTGTTTCAATAAATTTGAGTATTTTACCTTGTAAAACCAAAGGCAATGAATTAATTTCATCTAAAAGCAAGGTTCCGTTATCTGCTAATTCAAATAAACCTATTTTCCCTTTCTTATCAGCATCAGTAAAGGCACCTTTATCATATCCAAATAATTCGGATTCAAGTAAATTTGCTGGAATTGCAGCACAATTTATACTGATAAAAGGTTCCTTTTTTCTTGGACTAACAGAATGAATAAACTTAGCAATTACTTCTTTACCTGAACCTGATTCCCCGTATAAAACAATAGTACTGCTAGACTGGGAGGCTCTTTTAGAAAAATCAAGTACATTTTTCATAGCATTACTTTTTGCAATTATATTGTTTTTTACATATTCATTTTTCAACTGTTCTAAGTTATATTCTTCAATAAGCCTTTTAGCTGCTTCTCTCTCCATTTTTATTCTATTTAGTTCCGTAATATCCCTAAGGTTAGCAACTATATATTTAATATTATTTTTATCATCCAAAATAGGTATAGACGTAACCATGACCTCTTTAACTACAGGTCCATATGTTGTTTGCAACTCAGTTATTCCCTCTTTTGAGTTTATTACTTTTTCAGTAATTGAATAATCTAGTAATCCTTTTTTCACTAAATCTGTAGCTTTAACTCCATAAAGCTTGTTTCTTTCATATTGTGTAATATCTTCAACTGATTTGTTAACTAAAATAAACTCTCCATTTCCATTTAGTATATAAACACCATCATGAATAGAATCAAGTATTGCTTTTAACAAAGCGCTACAATCAGGTTCTCCTGTAAGTATATCCAAAATATCCATTTTTGCCTTCCTCCCAGAATTATTTGTTTTGCTTATTGTAAATATTAACTATGTAAGAGAATAACTATAAATTAATAGTATAAAAGAATAAGTTTATATCAAAATATACTTTCTTATCAGAATATTTTGTAAACTAACATTATGCAATTATCATGCCTTAATGTGTTTTTCAATGCTTAGGCCTTATCTTGGGGTCATAATGTATATACTTTTATATAGTTAATGGACATTTTGAACTTTTTTTGAATCAAATAACTACACCTCTTCTTTTAGTTAGAATATTTAGATAATTCTTTAGAGTTGTATACCACACACTTTTAATGGGATTGAGTCATTATTGTTTCGCGACGATTCATAATAGGTTCGTGTACCCTTGGTTTTTTTCATTTAATCAGTTCGACTATACCATAAAAAACTCTTAATGTCTAGATGTAGGGCCTTCTCTAACATCAATGATAGATTTTTTTCTGTAAACTAGCCTCTGTTTTTGTAATCCTATGAATAAAAATTTAGTTAAACCCAATAATCTAAGGGAACATAAAACTAAAGGGACAGCAAAAGCTATCCCATGTGCCACTTTAAATTTCTTACTGATTCCTAAGTTTAACTCTAGAAAGATATAACCCTACAACCAGAAACGCCATAGCGAACAATAATTGCATAGATAGCTCGTATTTTACATCTAATAGAGAATTAATATTCATTTCATTTATTTTGACAAAATAATATGTGGGAAAGAACTTTGCAATTCCTAATACCTTTTCTCCTAAAAGTTCCTGAGGTACCATTACTCCTGATATAAATGAGGTGCCAAGAGATAATATTGTACTCAATCCACTTAATACAAACTTATTACTAGTTATATTGTTAATTAAAAACACTAGACATAAAGCTGCAAATGAGAATACTAATGTATTAATTACATATTTTGCGAAATCCACTTCTCCAATATATTTTCCCCTTAGTATGATACTTCCTAGTAAGAATATAGATGTTATAAAGGCCGCTATAGCTAATTGACCTAAATAAATCTCTCTGTTGAATTTTAAAAACTTTATTGACGATACTTTTCTCCTATTTTCAATTTCTTTGGATGTAAGATCTGTCATTACAAATCCTATAACAGAAATGTATATTGCAAGTATTATATAGCTTGAAAAGTTAAAGTATATTCTAAACCAGGTATTTGTATTTTCATTTATATCTTTTTCGTCTCTGGCTACTAGGCTTACTTCTATACTCTCATCCAAAGCATTACTTACCATTGATAGGTCATATCTATTATCCTCATAGGTCGCCTTAGCAAAGGAAATAAACTTGTTTATTTGATTTTCAACTTGATAGGCTTCTGGTGTTCTATCATCTTTATATAATTCAATAGCACTTACCTTGTTGCTTATTTTATTCTCAAAATCTTGTGGTATTATCAAAACTGCATTTGCTATTCCTAAAAAAATCTGCTCCCTAATATGTTTTTCATCTGCAGTTGTAGGGATTATATTATTCTTTTTCTTTAGGTAACTTACCAATTCTTTAGATAACTCACTATTGCTATTGTCTACAATTCCGATATCAAGCTTCTTTTCAATAAAGTTAGTTTCCTTGTTATAACTTGTATTACCATTAATTATTGAGAGTATAAGAAAGACTATAATGTAGGATAAAATAATTCCCTTATTTCTTAAGGCTATTTTTATAAAGTACTTAAATACTGTCATAGGTCTTCCTCCTTAAAAATCCATAGGATATAAGGTTTAGTACAGCGATCCATCCTATCAATGTGTAGATTCCTGTATCTAGCCCACTTGTATTGCCTAATAGATTTATCCTATAGAGATTATTTGTAATTATAGATATAGGATTTATTTTACCTATAATAGGAAAACTCTTATCTATCATTACTTTTATTTCAGGATTCATCATTCCTGAGAAAAATGAAAGAACTAATGTTATAGCAATGCTTAGTATAATCTTTGCATTTAGCTTTAACTTATTGGAAACTCCTAATAATATACCAAAGGTTATACCAAACAGATTACCCACAAGTATTAATAGCGCAGAAGGTCCAATGTCAAATAATAGCTTTATCTTAAGTACATAAGTTATGAATAACAATAATAATATATTTGATGCTATATTTAATAATAAAGATATTATTACACCAGAAAATAAAAATTCACCTTTTCTTAATGGAGATATGTTCATCCTTTTAGCTACATTACTTAGATTTGCTTGAATAGTAGTAGCTATTTCTATACCTGGAAACACTCCATAGATAGAAACCATTCCTATTAATGAATAGAATAATATAATAATAGAATTTGCCCTTTGATTTCTATCAATTACATAGTTAGTCTCAAAATCAAATTTTTCAAAGGGTACATTTAGTTCACCCATTTGTCTTATTTGGTCAAGTATTTCCTTGATTATAGTTTGATTGATTCCTGATTTTTTAACAGATAGGTTTAGATTTTTATCTATAAATCCTTCAATATCACCCTTGTTAAGCTTATCAATACTATCCTTTTCAGGAGTTATATTAACATTTAATATATCTATAGATTCAAATACTGTCCTAATTGAGTTTTCTTCTTCTATTCCTACCTCAATATTCTTAAAATCTATATCCATGATTCCACTAAAGGCTGTATAGAAGAATATTGCCATGATAATGGGATAAAGTAATATCCAAAATATAAAACTCTTATCTCTATAGGAGTTTCTTCCTTGATATAATATATTTCTGAATATATTTCCCATCTAATCCCTCAGCTCCTTCCCTGTTAACTCCAAGAACACATCATTTAGAGTAGGTAATTGGCTATAAAGCTTAGTATAGATTAAATTATTCTCCTTTATCAAATCTATAAGATTAGTTAAATTGTTTAGTCCATTTTCAAATTTTATTACATAATTGTCTTCCTTTTTCTCTATGTCTATAACATGAGGCAAGGATTTTAATTTTTCTATAATATTCTCTATGTTATTTCCAAAGCCTACTACTATTTTTTCAGTAGTAGTTATCATAGCCTTTAGTTCTTCATTGGTTCCAGATACTAGATTTTTTCCCTTATCCATTATAATGATCCTATTGCATAGCTGCTCTGCCTCTTCTAGATAGTGAGTAGTATAAATTATTGTACTTCCTTCTTTGTTTAATCTTTTTATACCATCTAGTATGAAATTTCTACTTTGAGCATCTACTGCTACTGTAGGTTCATCAAGAAAAATAAGCCTAGGCTTGTGAGCTATTCCACAGGCAATATTTAATCTTCTTTTTAGTCCACCACTTAATTTTTTGGGGAGGAACTTTTTATAATCATTTAATCCTACAAAATCTATGGCTTCTTTAACATATTTTTTTCTTGTGCTTTTATCCTCTATATACAGACCACAAAAGTAATCTGTATTTTCCTCTACAGTAAGATTTTCAAAAATTGAAACCTCTTGGGGCACTATTCCTATTTGCTTTTTTATGTCATAGGAATTTGGAGTCATAGTTTTTCCGAGTATCTCTATTTCGCCCTTATCAAAGTTTAGTAATGAAAGAATACAGTTTATAGCTGTAGTTTTGCCACAGCCATTAGGTCCAAGAAGTCCTAGTATTTCTCCTTCTTCTACCTCCATACTAAAATGATCTAAGGCTATTAATTCCTTATATCTTTTTACTAGATTTTTGACCTTTACCATCATAATCTTCACTCCCAATCTTATCTTTATTTCATTATATTTCCTTTTAGAATTTTCTTGTAGTGTATGGAATCATAATCTCATATGACATTTGTCACATATTTATATGACATATATTCATTTGTGTATTTTAATAAATGTTAGTATAATTTGATTATAATAAAAGTTTTTATCTAAACATTAAAAAATAAAGAAACTCTTCTTGAAACTCATTAAGGTAATACAAAGTTCTTTATATTATAAAGGTTAAAAATAGAAATTTTCTATTGGTTATAAAGAATGGGGGATTGTTATGAGGAAATTAATTGAGAAATTATTTATTATAGCTCTTTGTTTATATAATACATATAAAATTCGACCCACTGGAGATTTGGTGATTTATTTCTTAATAGCTCTCATGCTTTCCCTTGCCCTAGATTTGTTATCTCTTAAGAAAGTCCGGTTTTTTCTTTATCTCATATTCTTTTTTCTTTGCTTTTCTTTCCCACTATTTTTATATTATTTACCGCTCTTACTATATAATTTATATATAGACTACGGTTTATATATAATACTTTCAATTCCACTGCTTTTAATGAATTTCTCTTTATTAGGTATTTTTGCTTCCTGTATTTCCATCTATTTATCTATAATGACTAAAAGCTTTAATTTACTTCAAAATCAAAATAAGGCTGTAAGAGATGAGTTGAAGGAAGATACTATTTATTTAAAAAAGTATAACGAGCAATTAAAAATCGATAGAGAAAAAAATATACATATTGCCATACTTACAGAAAGGAATAGGATAGCAAGGGAATTACATGACTCCATAGGCCATGCCTTAAGTAGCAGTATTTTGCAGGTTGAAGCCTTGAAGGTAGTATCAGATAACAGTTTGTATGAAAGCTTAAATCTGCTTCAAAACACCTTAAATAATGGAATGAATGATATAAGAACCAGCATACATAATCTATATAATGAATCCTTTGATTTAGAAGGTAGAATTCAAGCAATATGTGATGATACGCCTAGCTTAAATATTCAACTTGAATTCCAGCTTGAAGATAATCTTCCCTATGACCTGAAGTTCGATATTTTATCTGTTATTAGGGAAAGCATAACTAATTGTATTAAGCATTCTAATGCTACAGACCTTAAAATTAGATTATTAAATCAGCCCAAGTTCTATTCAATCATAATTAAAGATAATGGAAGTGATTACTATGAAATAGACAGGTTTTCCTCAAAGGGTATAGGGCTTCTCTCTATGGAGGAAATCGCACATAAATATAAGGGTTTTTTAAATTATGAGTTTGATAATGGCTTTAAAATTCATCTTACTTTAATGAAGGGGTGATTTTATGAATATTATTATTGTAGATGATGATTATTTAGTAGTTAATTCCTTAAAAACAATTGTTACAGCCAGTGGAATAGGTGTATTAGCTATAGGCCATAATGGCATAGAAGCTATTAAGCTTTATGAGGAATATAAGCCTGATTTAATTCTTATGGATATAAGAATGGAAGAAATGGATGGAATTGAAGCTTCAAAAGAAATTTTAAAAATAGATTCTAATGCAAAAATTCTACTTATCACCACCTTCCAGGATGATGAATATATTTCAGAAGCATTGTCCTTAGGCTGTAAGGGGTACATACTAAAGCAGAATATTCAGGGCATTATCCCTGCAATCAACGCAGTCTATTCTGGGAACCATGTTTTTGATTCTAAAATAGTATCTAGCATTCAACATCATAGTAAAAAAAATATTAATACAGATCTAACAGATAGAGAACTTGATATTTTACTTTTAGTAGCTGAAGGGTTAAATAATAAAGAAATAGCAGATAGACTATATTTAAGTGAAGGAACTGTTAGAAACTATATATCTTCTATGTTAGAAAAATTATCACTTAGAGATAGGACTCAGTTGGCTATTTATTATTATAAACTATGATTATAGCTAGATGAAAAATGTGGGTCTTTTGGGCCCACAATCATTAAATGCTTATTGATGATTCAACACATAATTTTCAACTGATTCCCTACACAATTCAAGGAATGTCTCCTCGCCTAATGTATTGATTTTCCAAAAAACTGCCTGACTTCCACCAGAGGTAATTGCAGATACAAATAGTTCTCTTCCCTTTCCTACAAGTGTAACATTAAGACTTACACGATTCCCTCCGGCCATACTATACCTCTCATAAACCCTAACAGCCACTTCTGTATCACCTATACTTATATAACTGCTATCTTCATAACTAACAGAAGCACTACCATTAGTAATATCTTTATGGATCCAATTCAATAGTTCAGTAAAATCTCCATCTAAATATCTTTCATACTTTGCCATATAACTCTTCCCCCTAATCTCCTATTAATTAAATGTAACTAAAATTCTATTTTATTAACATCAATAATCATTTTTTTGCAAGCCTTACAATAATATACTTCTATCCTATTTGAAGTCCAAGGATTTGTAAGCTTTATACCTTTTTCCATCTCTTGCTGACAATATGGACATTCCGTTTGTATCACCCTTTTAAAATATCTACACTTGCTACAACCCTAACCATAGATGCTTCTGCTTTAATCTTTAAAGGAAATGCAAATATATTAAATTTATTTATATCTACTAACTCTGATAAATTAGTTAAATTTTCTATTATCAATATATTATTCTTAAACAATCTTTTATGTATATCAAATGGATACTTGTCCGGTGAAGGTAAATCCATTCCTAACATTTTTATATTTTTTTTAATGAAAAAATTAGCTAAATCTTCATTGATTACTGGATGGTTTGTATAATATTCTTCTGTTCCATATACCTCACTATAATTTGTAAACAATATTACAATATCATTTTCACTTACAATGTCTGAATATTCTTCTTTGAAATCTATTATACTTTTACCTCTAACATCAAGTAAACAAGCCCTCCCAGCAAATTTATCTAAAGGTATCTCATTAATAAATGTTTTGCTTTCAGTTAAATGCATAGGTGTATCCATATGAGTACCTGAATGCATTCCAATTTCTAATCTAAAATTATTATACTCATCTTTTTCTATAAATTTATCTTGATATAATTTAACCTTATCGTCATATGGATGAACTGACATATCATCAACTATATCCTGGCTCAAATCTATAAATTTTCTCATTGCTTATTCACCTTTCTTTATCAATAGATTTAAAACCATCCTAGTTTCCACAATATAAAAATCTACAAGTATATAAGTATAATTTATATTTGTAAAATACTACTTCTACAACTATTCCCATTTTCCTTCACAAATTTGTTTTCAATAATAAGTTCTTAGGTTTTTCCCTCAATAAAATATAGCTTAAAAATCTTAATTTGGGTATTACTATCTTATATACTTACTTTAAAATATAGAAAGGAGTGTATTTATGTATAATATAAGAGTTTTTTCAGATTTTGCATGTCCATTTTGCTATTTTGCCTTAGGTTTAGTCGAGAAACTTAAAGAGGATGGAATAGATTATACTATAGAATGGATGCCTTTTGAATTAGATCCAAATGCCCCATTGGAAGGTATGGATTTATTTAATGTATATCCTAAGGAATATGTAGTAAATTCTATAAACTATTTATCAAAGTTAGGGAAAGATTTAGGTATTATTTTTAACAATGTAAATAGTAAGTTTAATACTAGAAGAGCCCATTTGGCAGGATATTATGCCAAAGACCAAAATAAATATAATGAATATTCCAAGTCAGTATTTAAAGCATATTTTGATGATAAATTAAATATAGCTGATAAAAATGTGATAAATGAAATTGCTGAAAGTATAGGATTAGATGTGAAAGAAATGAATGATGTTGTAAATTCAGGTAAATATAATGAAAGGTTTGTGGAAGATTATAAACTGGCTAGTAAATATAAAGTAACCTCTGTACCAACTTTTTTTATTAATGAAAATATACGTATATCAGGAATTAAGGAATATAATGAATTTAAAAAAGTATTTTTAGAAATAGTTAAATAATTCTTTTAACTTTGTTTTAGAATTGAAAAGCCCACTCAGATTGAATGGGCTTTTGATTTTGTATTAATGCGATTCTAATATTTTTACACATCAAGATTCTTAACATACCTAGCATTTTCTTCTATAAAGTCTCTTCTAGGTTTTACTTTGTCTCCCATAAGGGTTGTAAATATTTCGTCTGCTGCAACTGCATCTTCTATATTTACTTGTAGCATTACCCTTGTTTCTGGGTTCATAGTTGTATCCCAAAGCTGGTCAGGGTTCATTTCTCCAAGACCTTTGTATCTTTGAAGTGAGTATCCTGATCTTCCTATTTCGTTTAATAAAATATCTAGCTCCTTTTCATTATAAGCGTATCTTTCTAACTTACCTTTTTTAACTTTGTATAGTGGTGGCTGAGCTATAAATATGTTGCCATTATCCACTAAAGGTCTCATATATCTATAGAAGAAGGTTAGTAATAAAGTTCTGATATGTGCTCCATCAACATCGGCATCCGTCATTATAACTATTCTTCCATATCTTAACTTTGATATGTCAAAGTCATTTCCTACACCACATCCGAAGGCTGTTATCATGGCTTTTATTTCGTCGGAGCCTAACATCTTATCTAGTCTTGCCTTCTCTACATTCATTATTTTACCCTTCAAAGGAAGTATAGCCTGCGTTTTTCTATCACGCCCTTGTTTTGCTGAACCTCCCGCAGAATCTCCCTCGACTAGGTATACCTCACATTTACTTGGGTCTTGTTCTGAACAGTCTGCTAGTTTTCCAGGAAGAGATGAACTCTCTAGAACACTTTTTCTCCTAGTGAGTTCCCTAGCTTTTCTAGCAGCTTCCCTAGCTCTTTGAGCTCTTAAGGATTTTTCAATAATACTTTTTGCATCCTTTGGGTTCTCTTCTAAAAAGGTATTTAGATACTCTGATACTAGGCTTTCTACTATTCCTCTCATTTCACTATTTCCAAGCTTAGTCTTGGTTTGACCTTCAAATTGTGGTTCTGATAGCTTTACTGAAAGTACACCTGTTAAACCTTCTCTTACATCTTCACCAGTAAGGTTTTCTTCCTTTTCTTTAAGTATGTTATATTTTCTAGCATAATCATTCATTATTCTAGTAAGAGCTGATCTAAACCCAACTAAGTGTGTTCCACCCTCATGTGTATTAATATTATTTGCATAACTAAATACATTTTCGTTATAGTCATCAGTATACTGCATAGCTACTTCTACAGTATATTTATCTTTTACTCCTTCAAAATATATAATATTAGAATGTGCAGGATCTCTATTTTTATTTAGATATTCAACAAATGAACTAATACCGCCTTCATAGTGAAATTCTTTTTTCTTGTCTGATCTTTCATCTTCAAATAAAATTCTAGTGCCCTTATTTAAAAATGCTAGCTCTCTTAATCTATATTCTAATGTCTCATATTTAAAATAAACTTCATCAAATATTAATGCATCTGGCATAAATGTTATTGTTGTCCCTGAATCATCTGCTTTTCCCTCTATATTAAGTTCTGTAACTGCTACTCCTCTTTCAAACCGTTGAACATATTCCTTACCATTTCTTCTAATTCTAGCCTCAAGCCATTCTGAGAGCGCATTAACAACAGATACACCTACGCCGTGTAGACCACCTGATACCTTATATGCATTGCTGTCAAATTTTCCTCCTGCATGTAAAACTGTTAATACAGTTTCTACAGTTGATTTCCCTGTCTTTGGATGTGTATCTACAGGTATACCCATTCCATTATCTTCTACTGTAACTGAACCATCAATATTTATTTTTACTTTAATCTCATCACATCTTCCTGCTAATGCCTCATCTATGCTGTTATCTACGACTTCATACACCAGATGATGTAAACCTCTTGGTCCTGTACTCCCTATATACATACCTGGTCTTAATCTTACAGCCTCTAGACCTTCTAAAACTCTTATCTGTTCAACTCCATAGTTGGTGTTATTTTGATTATTGTGCATTTATTGTCCCCCAATCTATTGTATTTTTTCCTATAATCCTAAAGTTAGTATTTCTATATTTCTTCTATATTATCTATAAATCCTGCTCTTTTCAATAGGGTCTTCGATGAAATATTGGAGCTGTATATTACACTTTCCCTAACATTTAAGGATTTTTCTTTACCCTTATCTACTTTTTCAGTTATAATATAGGATTTTATATTCCCCTTTGCTACATCATAAATAAAATCTTCTTCTTGTGTAACTTTTATAAAGCTTTTCGTATCATCTGATTTTAAAACTGAATCTGCATCTATTATTGCTATTAGATCTTTAACTGGTATTACTATATTTTTTCCTAAATGAAGAAACACCTAAACTTCCTCCTCTATTATTACTTTCCCTTGTTTAATAAAAAAAACTCTTTTTTCTATATCATTTAATTCTACTAAATCTATATCATCAGTTGAAGTAATTATTGTCTGAATACCTTTAAATGTTGAGATTAAATATTTTCTTCTATTTATATCTAGCTCCGAAAAAACATCATCTAGTAAAAGAACTGGATATTCCCCTACTTCAGACTTTATTAGTTCTACCTCTGCCAGCTTTAAAGATAATGCTGCAGTTCTTTGCTGACCCTGTGAGCCAAAGGTTCTTGCAGAAACTTCATTAATTATAATATCTAAATCATCTCTATGAGGCCCAAATTCTGTATTACCCCTTTGAATATCCTGCTCAATATTATTCTTGAGTATATTTTTAAATCTGATCTGTAACTCTTCTTTATTTAAGTCATTTATTGAGAATGAAGGTAAATATTGGACTCCTAGCTCCTCTAATCCACCTGTTAATTTGCTATGTATATCCTTCGATATTATTGCAAGCTTATCTATAAATTTTACTCTTTCAATTATGATATCTGTACCAGTTTGTGAAAGCTGAGTATCCCATACATCAAATACATTTTGACAGCTCTCATATGACCTGCTTTTTAATAAATTATTTCTCTGCATAAGTATTTTATTGTACCTAGCTAGGTTGTATTTATATTTAGGCTTTATTTGTGATATTTCTCCATCTAAAAAGTTTCTTCTTTCACTAGGTCCTTCTTTAATCAGCTTTAAATCCTCAGGTGAAAATATAACGACATTTAATACACCTATAAGCTCTGAGTTTCTTCCAAGTTCAATTCTGTTTACTCTTATGCGCTTTTTCAATTCTTTCTCAAACTTTATTTCTATATATTTTGAAAATAGTCTTTTTTCTAGATTTAAACCTATGTAAGCCTTTTCTTTAGATAGGTTTATTAATTCTCTATCTTTACTTGTCCTGTATGATTTTCCATTTGAACACAAATATATAGATTCAAGTAGATTAGTTTTACCCTGTGCATTATCTCCAACAAAAATATTTAATGTCTTGTTTAGCTCCACATCAAGATTCATGTAATTCCTGAAATTAATGAGCTTTATGTTTTTTACATACACATGAAGCACTCCCTAAGACTTAATATCTATCTTATACATTATATCATTTTTTAACAATACTAGAAATATTACTATTAAATTTAGTCTAACTGGACTAGTTATTTCACAATATAGCTACCTTCTCCAGCAATCTCTACTATATTACCTACTCTAATTTTTTTTCCTCTTTCTAGGGCTATTTCTCCATTAACCTTAACTTCACCATTTTTAATCATATCCTTGCTATGTCCACCGGTTCCTGCAACACCAACATATTTTAGAAACTGATCTAATTTAATAAATTCTGTATTTATGGATACTTCTTGCATATTATCAACTCCTCACAAAATGTAATAGACACCTATTTGTATAGGTGTCCTATGCTTAGTCCTCAGCTGCTAGTCTTACTGGTAACACTAGGTAAGTATAGCTATTATCCTCTACTGGTCTTATTATACATGGATTAACATTTGATATCATATCCATAACTATTTCTTCACTATCTATTGCTTTTATACCTTCTAAAATATATTTAGAGTTAAAGGCTATTTTAATATCATTTCCTTCTAGCTTTATTGGTAACTCCTCGTATACATTACCCATTTCTGAATTAGATGTTATTACTAGTTTGTCATCTGAAATATCTAGCTTTACTAGATTATTCTTTCCTTCTCTTGCAAGTAAGGAAGCTCTTTCTAGACATTCCTGTAAATCTCTAGTTCTTACTCTAATTCTCAATTTATGTTCATTTCTTATTATATCATTATAGTTTAAAAATTGACCTTCTAATAATCTTGATGTAATCACAATATCACCAAAATTAAATATTATATTGCCTGGTGTATAGCTTATTTTAACTTCCGCATCATCATCTTCTAGTATTTTGCTTACTTCATTTAATGTTTTTGCAGGAATCACAACCTTAATATTGTCTTCAATATTAACTGTAACCTTTTTAACAGCTAATCTATACCCATCGATTGCAACTAATGACACACTATTATCACTAGTTTCAAATAGTGCACCTGTAAGAATTGGTCTTGTTTCATCCTGTGCAGCAGCAAAAATTGTCTGTCTGATCATAGATTTCAGTAAGTCATTTGGTATCTTAAAATATCTTTCTTCTTTTATTTCAGGTAACTGTGGATAATCCATTGGAGATAAACCTATTAAGTTAAATTTAGAGTTTCCACAGTTTATATGTATATTATTATTTTCATCTACATATAAATCTATAGGTAAATCAGGTAGTTTTCTAACTATATCACCAAATAATCTTGATGTTATTACTATTGAACCTTCTTCTTTTACATCGCAATTTATAGATGATTTTATTACTATTTCTAAATCTGTTCCTATAAGTTTAAGTTTTCCATTCTCTGCTTCTAATAATATACCACTTAATATAGGTAATGTAGATTTAGATGATATACCTTTTTGTACTATGTTTATACATTTAGATAAGTCTCTTTGTTGTATACGAATTTTCAATTGTGGATAACCTCCTTTTTTGTGATGTGAACAATATTAATATAGATACATTAGTAGTAATAGTAATAGGGGCAGTTAATATGTGGATAAGTGAAAGAACACTTATTATAAACAGTAAAGGTCATGTTGATGGTTTGTTGACAAGTAAGCTTATTTTATCCACATTTTTAACCTTAAATTAACAGTTTTACATTTTATTATTTTTTATAAACAGGATATAAACAAATTACTAACATTTAGCTGTTGATCAATTGCCTTTGATTTCTTCTATCATATTCATTATTTTTTGCTTAAAATCTATATCATTTTCAATATCTTTAGATATTTTATCATAAGCATGAATTACAGTTGTGTGATCTCTCCCACCAAACTCTTCACCTATTTTAGGTAGGGATAAATCGGTTAATTCTCTACAAATATACATAGCTATCTGTCTAGGATAAGATATGGATCTTGTCCTTCTTTTAGAGCTAAAATCTTCAACTTTAACATTTAAATTTTTAGCAATTATTTCTTTGATTGATTTTGCTGTAATTTCTCTAGTTTTTGTATTGGATATGATATCCTTCAAGGCTTCACTAGCTAGCTCTAAGGATATTTCTCTATTTGTTAAAGAAGAATAAGCTACAATTCTAATTAGTGCACCTTCTAGTTCTCTAATGTTTGATTGAATTTTAGTGGCAATGTATTGAGTAACATCATTAGGTACTTCTATATTTTCTACATTTGCTTTTTTTCTTAAAATAGCAATTCTAGTTTCTAGATCTGGTGGTTGAATATCAGCGGTAAGTCCCCATTCAAATCTAGAACGAAGTCTATCTTCTAATGTAGATATTTCCTTCGGTGGTCTATCGCTTGATATTATTATTTGTTTATTTGAAGCGTGTAATTCATTAAAGGTGTGGAAAAACTCCTCTTCAGTTCTTTCCTTACCTGCTATGAATTGAATATCGTCTACTAGTAGTACATCTACATTTCTGTATCTATTTCTGAACTCTACGTTTCTATCATCTCTTATTGAATTAATAAGTTCATTAGTAAATTTTTCAGATGTTACATATATTACATTTGCTTTTGGATTTTGATTAAGTATATAGTGGCCTATTGCATGCATTAAGTGAGTTTTACCTAATCCTACTCCCCCATATAAAAACAAGGGATTGTATGCTTTTGCAGGTGCCTCTGCTACTGCCAAAGATGCAGCATGTGCAAACCTATTACTGTTTCCTATGACAAATGTATTAAAAACATATTTAGGGTTCAATTGAGATCTAGAGACGCTATTTTCAATTGTTTCGTTCAATACAGTTTGTCCAATGTCATTTGATATATCTTCTCCAGGGATGAGAAATTTAATATCGAAGTCAATAGTTGTTATCTGCCTTATTGCATTTTTAATTAATGTGAGATATCTAGCCTCGAGAATGCCTTTAGTAAATTCATTTGGAGCTCCAAGTAATATATAATTATCACTTATTGTTATGGGCTCTATAGTCTTAAGCCAGGTATTAAAGCTGACTTCAGTTAATTCGTTTTTAATGAGTTTTAATGCACTCCCCCAAACATCTTCTAATTTTAAACTCACTTTTTTCCCCTCCTATTTAATAATAGATTATTGTCAGATAAAATGTTTTTATAACATGAGAGCTTTTATTATAAGTAATAATTTAAAGAAAATATAAGAAAAGTTTCTATTGAAGTCATAAAAATGAAAGAAAATTTAATAAAAAACTATATATTATAAACAATTTTATCCACAAAAAAAATAAAAAGTAAAAAAATAAAAAGAATAATAATTATTAACATGGTAACTATAAAAAATGTGAATAATGTGTTAATAAGATAAATGAAAATATAGAAAAAATAGTAATCATTATAGTTATTAACAAAAATAATCTATTATAAATGTGGATAATATACTAGAAAATATCAAAGCTTTATAGTTAACAAGGAAAATAAAGAAAAAGTTATACACAAACCTATCCACAGGTTGTTGATAATTAATTGGCTTGTTAATAAATAATCCACATTCTAATTAATAATATCAAAAAAACCAAAGATTATCAACAACAATAATAAGATATCCACAGACTAACAAGCTGTGGAATAATGTTATCAACAAAAGTAGGGTTATAAATGAAAAAATTAAATTATAAAATAATACTTACCTTATAAGATTATTACTTAATTTAATTTATATTGCTGAGCTTTATACTAGGCTCTTATGATTTTTATATGGTTGATTATTATGGTTTAAAAACATTTATAATTCTTGACATTAAGTTTAGATGCTAATATAATCTTATAGTAGTGTCTGAATTTTTAAGTAAAGAATGAAAATTAGACTTTGATATAAGAGCTAGAACTTGAAGGGGGTGTTTTGTATGAAAATGACTTACCAACCAAAAAAAAGACAAAGAAGCAAGGAACATGGTTTTAGAAAAAGAATGAGCACTAAGTCAGGTAGAGAAGTATTAAGAAGACGTAGAAAAAAAGGTAGAAAAAAATTGTCAGCATAAGGCCGCGTTATGTGGCCTTTTTATTCAATTTAAAGTAAATCTCTAAGGAGTTATTTTTATGAAAAAAAAACTAAGGCTGAAAAGTAATAGAGATTTTAGAAAAACCTATGACAAGGGAAAATCCATTGCAAATAAATATTTAGTTATTTTTTTTGTAAAGAATCAACTAGAAAATAATAGAGTCGGAATAGCTGTTACTAAAAAACTAGGTAATAGTGTGGTTAGAAATAAAATTAGAAGAAGAATTAGGGAAGCGTATAGATTGAATAATGATAAGGTCAAGCAAGGATATGACATAGTTTTTTTATCGAGAGTGGGCGCAAAGGAAGTTGGTTACATGGAATTGGAGAGCGCCGTATTACATCTGCTTAAATTAGCAGGACTCAATAATAAAAGGTGATTAAATATGAGCAGGTTTGCCATATTATTAATAGAGCTATATCAAAAAAGAATATCTCCATTGAAGCCTAGAACTTGTAGATTTCATCCTACTTGTTCGGAGTATTCTATACAAGCCTTCAGAAGATATGGTTTTATAAAGGGAAGCTACAAAAGTTTAAGAAGAATATTACGATGCAATCCATTTAACCCTGGAGGATATGATCCTCTAGAGTAAGGAGGAGGTTAGTTAATGATAGATATTTTTGCGTGGCCATTAGGGAAATTACTGAAATTTGTGTATGATATTATGGTGACGGTAGGCTTAGATTTACCTAGACTATCAGCTTATTCACTTGCCATTATTATTACTACAATAATTTTTAAGCTTCTACTATTACCGCTTACACTTAAGCAAACGAAATCTATGAAAAATATGCAGGAAATACAGCCTAAGATTAAAGAATTAAATACTAAATATAAGAATGATCCACAGACTTTGAATCAAAAAACAATGGAACTATATAAGGAACACAAGGTGAATCCTTTTGGTGGTTGTTTTCCACTACTAATTCAATTTCCAATAATTATTGCTTATTTTAGAGTTATGCAGACGGCAGTACCATATGTTTTTAGTGATGCTGCAGCTTATGATAGCATTCTAAGAGGCTTTCTGTGGATTAAAGATATTGCTCAACCAGAGGTTATTTATACTTTGAATCTTGGAGGATTTAATATAACAATTTCTATACTAGCCATATTAGCTGCTATCACAACATATTTTTCAAGTAAAATGATGGCTGCTACCCAACCTTCAACAGAAGGGGGCCAAGCCAAATCTACACAAGCTACTATGACTATTATGATGCCGTTACTGATACTTTGGATGGGATCGAAATATGCTGCAGGACTTACTTTATATTGGACTATAAGTAACTTATTCCAAATGGCACAGCAGCATTTTACTAATAGATCCGTTGGTAAAGTCAAGGAGGAATTAAGGTAATATGAAATCTGTAGTTAGAATAGCAAAAACAGTAGATGAGGCTATAAGCTTAGCATTACTAGATCTAAATTGTGCTAAAGAAGACGTTATAGTTGAAGTGTTAGAGGAGCCTAGTAAAGGACTTTTTGGTTTTATAGGTACTAAAGAAGCTAGGGTTAAAGTTACAATTACAAATGATCCTGTTTCTTTAGCTGAAGACTTTTTAAATTCAGTACTTGATAATATGAATATTGTAGCAACTGTTTCAGTAGAAAAAAAGGATACAGAGTTGTTAGTTGATATTAGAAATATATCTAATTCAGACATGGGAATAGCCATCGGTAAAAGGGGAAATACCTTAGATTCTTTACAATACCTTTTAAGTCTTGTTATAAATAAAAACAGAGAAAAGTATATTAGAGTTCTCGTCGATATACAAAATTATAGAGCAAAACGTGAAGAAACTCTAATTAGATTAGCTCATAAAATGGCTGACAAGGCAAAGACCTATAGAAGAACTGTAAGACTAGAGCCGATGAATCCTTATGAAAGAAGAATAATTCACTCAGCGCTCCAAGATAGTTCCAATATAAGGACTTATAGCGAGGGAGAAGAACCATTTAGAAAAGTGGTAATAGAATTTAAACGCTAATATAAACCCAGTATAAAATACTGGGTTTTATGTTATCTTTCTACTTTTTTTGGTATACTAATAATGCATAAAAGAAATATGTGATTTTGAAATGAAATAATGAGGTGATAAGATTGGATTTTGATACAATTGCTGCTATAGCTACAGCGCCTGGAGAGGCTGGAATAGGAATTATAAGAATTAGCGGTAAAAATGCTATTGAGGTTGGAGATAAGATATTTAAAAATAGAAAGCAACTAAGTCTTAAAAATTGTGATGAGAGGAAGCTTAATTATGGCTATGTCATTGATCCTAAGGATGGTAAAAAAATAGATGAGGTATTAATGGTTTATATTAAGACACCCTATACATATACAAAGGAAGACATAGTTGAGATAAATTGTCATGGGGGAAATATCCCTGTTAGAAGAATACTTGAAATAGTATTAGAGAATGGTGCTAGACTTGCAGAAAAGGGAGAGTTTACTAAGAGAGCTTTTTTAAATGGTAGGATTGATCTTTCTCAAGCAGAGGCAGTAATGGATTTAATTAGTGCTAAGACCGACAAGAGCTTTGATGTTTCATTGAATCAACTTGAAGGAAGTATTTCAAGTGAAGTTAAAAAGCTTCAAAATATTCTATTAGGAATGCTTGCTCATGTTGAAGCATCTATAGATTTTCCTGAGGATGATGTAGAGGATTTGACTTATGGCAATCTCCAAGACCAGGGAAATCAAGTATTAGATAAAATGAATATGCTCTTAAGTACAGTATATACAGGAAGGATTCTTAGAGAAGGCTTAAAAACAGTAATACTTGGCAAGCCAAATGTAGGCAAGTCATCTTTACTTAATGCAATTTTAAGAGAGAATAGAGCAATAGTTACTGATATTCCAGGAACTACAAGAGATGTCATTGAGGAATATGTAAATATAAAGGGTGTACCTTTGAAAATAATAGATACTGCTGGAATAAGGGAAACTGAAGACATAGTTGAGAGGCTGGGAGTAGATAAAGCAAAAGAACTGTTAAGCCAAGCGGATTTGGTAATATCTGTATTTGACACATCAAAGGAACTATCAAGAGAAGATTTTGATATTTTTGATTTAATTAAAGATAAGAAAACAATAGTATTATTAAATAAGTCGGACTTACCTAGTAGAACGGATGAAGAAGTTATATTGAAATATTTACCTAATAAGAGAATTATTAACACATCCATTACTAATAATGAAGGTGTAGATAGGCTAGAAGAAACATTGGAGGAGATGTTCTTATCTTCTGAGGTGCAAATAAGTGACAGTACTATAATAACAAATGTGCGTCATAGGGATCAGCTAATGAAAGCAAAAGATAATATTGATGATGCGCTAAACTCTTTAGCATCTGGTTTGCCCTTAGATTGTATAGAGGTAGATATAAAGAATTGTTGGGAGAACCTTGGTGAAATAACAGGAGATACTGTAGGAGAGGATATAATAGATAAAATTTTCTCTGAATTTTGCATAGGAAAATAGTTGAGAAATTATAAGTAGGAGGTAACTCTTTTAATGAAAAGTGATTATAAATATTCTGCAGGAAAATATGATGTAATAGTAATAGGTGCTGGACATGCAGGTTGTGAAGCGGCCTTAGCGACAGCACGACTTGGAAAGAAGACTTTACTTCTTTCCTTAAGCTTAGATGCTATTGCTCTACTTGCATGTAATCCAAATATTGGTGGAACAGGAAAGGGACACTTAGTAAGAGAAGTAGATGCATTAGGTGGAGAAATGGGTAAGGTTATAGACAAGTCTGTTATACAGATGAAGATGCTAAATGCTTCTAAAGGACCGGCAGTACATTCTTTAAGGGGGCAAACCGATAAAAAGCAATACCAATCTATAATGAAATACACATTAGAAAAACAAGAGAATTTAGACTTGAAGCAAGGAGAAGTCTTTGATATATTCGTTGAAAATAATAAAGTAAAAGGGATATTAACAAATACAGGAGCAGTTTATGATGCTGATGTAATAATAGTATGTTCAGGAACATACTTAAGAGGAAGGGTTTTTATTGGAGAAGTTAACTTTGAAAGTGGACCCTATGGCCTTTACCCAGCTAATAAGCTATCAAGTTGCTTAAAGGATTTGGGATTTAATTTAAGAAGGTTTAAAACAGGTACACCTGCTAGGATACATAAAGATACTATAGATTTTAGCAAAATGGAAATACAACCAGGAGATGAAGAGCTAATTCCTTTTTCTTTTATGACTGAAAAAATTGACATCGATCAAGTATCTTGTTACTTAACCTATACGACTGAGGAAACCCATAAAATTATAAGAGAGAGCATAGATAGATCTCCTATGTATGCTGGAATAATGGAAAGCGTTGGACCTAGGTATTGTCCATCTATAGAAGACAAGGTCATGAGATTCGTAGATAAAAATATGCATCAAATCTTTATTGAACCAGAGGGATTAGATACCTGTGAAATGTATGTTCAAGGAATGTCAACAACATTACCAGAGGAAGTCCAAATCCAAATGCTTAAAACAGTACCAGGTCTTGAAAACGCCAAAATAATGAGAACAGCCTATGCTATAGAATATGATTGCATAGATGCTACCCATTTAAAAAGATCATTAGAGCATAAAGAAATAGAAAACCTCTTTTTTGCTGGTCAGATTAATGGGACCTCAGGTTATGAGGAAGCTGCAGCACAGGGAATAATGGCGGGAATTAATTCTGTACTGAAATTGAAAGGTGAAGAGCCCTTAATTTTAGATAGATCAGAAGCATATATTGGAGTATTAATAGATGATATAGTAACCAAGGAAATATTTGAACCATATAGAATGATGACTTCTAGGGCTGAATATAGACTTACTCTAAGACAGGATAATGCTGATTTAAGATTAACTAATAAGGGCTATGAAATAGGTTTAGTTACAGAGGATAGATACAATAAGATGTTGGATAAAAGCAACTTAAAGGATAAGGAATTAAATAGACTAAAAGAAAGAGTGTTAACGCCTACAAAGGAGACTAATGATTTCCTAAGTAGCTTAAAGTCTACACCGTTAAAAGTACCAACTTCTCTTCATGATCTTATTAGAAGACCAGAAATCACCTATGATTCCTTGGGAGATATAGATTTAGGCAGACCTGAATTAGTTAGGGAAATAAGATTATTAGTAGAAACTGAAATTAAATATGAAGGATATATAGAAAAGCAAACCAGACAAATAGAGCAATTCAAGAAGCTTGAGGGAAAAAAGCTTTCTAATGAAATAAATTATAGTCAAATAAAAGGGTTAAGGCTTGAGGCGAGGCAAAAGCTTGATTCAATGAAGCCTGAATCAGTGGGCCAGGCCTCACGAATTGCAGGAGTTAACCCAGCAGATATTAATGTATTGTTAATATACCTAGAGCAACAAAGAAGAGCAAAAATGAGTAGGAGTGAAGGCAATGAGTAATATTGATACTTTAATAAGAGGTATTTCTGATCTTAGTATAGATATAGATAGTCATAAGTTGGATAAATTTAAGACTTATAAAGAACTATTAAAGGAATGGAATGAGAAAATCAATATTACAGCAATTAAAGATGATGAAGAAATTGACATAAAGCATTTTTTAGATAGCTTAACCATATTTAAAACAGGGAAGTTTACAGGAGGAAAGAGGGTTATTGATATAGGAACTGGAGGGGGTTTTCCCGGAGTTCCTATTAAGATAGTTAATGATAGCCTGGAAGTAGTTTTATTAGATAGTTTAAACAAGAGATTAAAGTTTTTGGATGAAGTAATAAAAGAGCTAGGACTTCAAAACATTAGAACAATTCACGAAAGAGCAGAGGATTTGGGTAATAAGAAAGAGTTTAGAGAGCAATTTGACATAGCTGTTTCAAGGGCAGTTGCATCATTAAATGTTTTAGCTGAGTACTCCTTACCATTTGTTAAAATAAATGGTTATTTTATTTCTATGAAGGGCTCAGACTCAGATGAAGAAATAAGAAATGCTGAAAAGGCATTAAAAACTCTAGGTGGAATACTGGAAGATAAAATAGATATTCGGATCCCTCAAAGTGATATAGTACATAGTTTATTAGTTATCAAGAAAACAAATCATACTCCGACAATATATCCTAGGCAATCTGGAAAGATTAAGAAAAATCCGTTATAATACAGAGAAAAACAAAAAATTATGTAAAACGAAATTCTATAAGATTCAGTATTTTAAGAAGGAAAGAGAAGACTTATCTAGAAATAGAATATAAAGTGTAGAGTTACTTACATGAGAGGGATGATATTATGAATAACTTAGATAAAGAGGTTTACTATATTCCTATAAAATGTATTAGACCAAACCCCTATCAACCTAGGAAAAGCTTTAATCAAAAGGCATTAGAGGAACTTAGTCAGTCTATTAAATCCTATGGAATAATTCAACCCATTAGCGTTAGAAGAATAGGGGAAGATAGTTATGAGTTGGTAGCAGGAGAAAGAAGACTAAGAGCTGCGGAAATGGCTGAACTTGATGTAATTCCAGCTATTGTCGTAAGATTGGTGGACAAGGACTCTGCTGTGATAGCTCTTATTGAGAATCTACAAAGAGAAGACTTGAGTTTTATAGAGGAAGCGGAAGGGTACCATAGCCTAATAATTGACCATGGATTGACACAGCAGGAATTAGCAGAAAGAGTTGGGAAAAACCAATCAACAATTGCAAATAAACTTAGGATTTTAAGATTATCTGATGATATTAAAAAGGCAGTTTTAGATAATGGGCTAACGGAAAGACATGCAAGAGCATTATTAAAGTTACCTGATGAAAATATACAGATGAAAACTTTAAACAAGATTATTAAGATGGATTTAACAGTCAAAAAGACTGAGAGTCTTATAAAAAATGAATTAGAAGAATTAGCAAAAGAAAAAGACCCAGAGCATAAGCAGACCATAAAAGGACTTATTAATTATAAAATTTATATTAATTCCTTACGCAATGTGTTTACTACAATCAAAGATAGTGGAGTAGATGCAAAGTATGAGCAAAAAGACTTAGGGGATTTTATAGAAGTAATCGTTAAAATACCAAAAACCAAGAATGCATGACTTGTTTTCCACATAGATTAGTATGTCAATTGATATACTAATTTTTTTATTTATTTCTGAAAGCTTAACTATATATTCTTATAACTTTTATTAAATAGAAGGATTATTTTTTTAATTGACGAAATATAGATTTATGATGTTTCATTTTGTAGAATGGAAGGTATAATTTTTTTGAAAGCGGGGTGTAAGATATGGGAAAGGTGATTGCAATTTTCAATCAAAAGGGTGGTGTTGGAAAAACAACTACCAATGTAAATCTAAGCGCTTGTTTATCAACTCTAGGCAAAAAAATCCTTGTAATAGATATTGACCCTCAAGGCAATACAACAAGCGGTTTTGGTATAAATAAGAACAATATTAACTTTTCAATATACGATGTGCTTATAAATGGAGTTGATATAAATGAAGCAGTTATTCCAACAAATTTAGAGGGTTTAAGCATAGTACCATCTAATGCGCATTTAGCAGGTGCTGAGATTGAGCTTACAGAAAGCAAAAACAGGGAACTTATTCTTAAAAAAGCAATTGTTTCTATTAAGGAAGAGTATGATTTTGTTTTCATTGATTGTCCTCCTTCTTTGGGCTTGTTGACAATAAATGCCCTTGTTGGATCAGATAGTGTTGTGATACCTATTCAGTGTGAATATTATGCCCTTGAGGGAGTTAGTCAACTTATGAATACTATTAAATTAGTAAATTCTAGTTTAAATCCTGATTTAGAAGTTGAAGGAGTAGTCCTAAGTATGTTTGATGGCAGAACTAACCTTTCAATAGAGGTAGTCGACGAAGTTAAGAAGTTTTTTAGAGGAAAAGTATATACTTCAATTATCCCTAGAAATGTTAGGCTTGCAGAGGCACCTAGCCATGGTCTGTCCATTATTGAATATGATCCAAAATCCAAGGGAGCAGAAGCATATATGGAACTAGCTAAGGAGTTTTTAGATTATATCGAGGAGTGATATTAATGTCAGTGAAAAAGAGAGGATTGGGAAAAGGACTTTCCGCACTGATTCCAGATGAACCTATTGTAGATTCACTGCGTGTAGAGAATGGTGAAGAGAGAGTTATGTTTATAGATATTTCACTTGTTGAACCTAATGTAGACCAACCTAGGAGAGATTTTGATGAGGAAGCTTTAAATGAATTGGTTCAATCGGTTTTAAAGCATGGCATACTTCAACCTATCATAGTAAGAAAGAAAAACAACGGATATGAAATAGTTGCAGGTGAAAGGCGATGGAGAGCAGCTAAGGAGGCAGGGTTAAAGGAAGTACCTGCTTTAATCAAGGATCTAAACCAACTAGAAGTGTCACAGATTGCTTTGATTGAAAACTTACAAAGAGAGGACTTAAATCCAGTAGAAGAAGCTCTTGCTTATAAAAACTTGACAGAGAAATATAAATTAACACAAGAAGAAATATCACAAGCTGTTGGCAAAAGCAGGCCATATATTTCAAATGTAATGAGGCTCTTAAATCTCGAGGATGAAATTATAGAAATGATTTCTATTGGAAATATTTCAAGTGGACATGGGAGAGCGCTTCTTGCAATAGAAGACGGGAATACTAGAATTAAGTTAAGTCAGGTTATAGTTGAAAAGAGTCTAAGTGTTCGAGAAACCGAAAAACTTGTAAGAGAACTTATTGAGAGCAAAGGGAAGAAGAGTACTAAGGAGAAAACAAAAAAAGGCCCTTGTCAGGACCCGGTTATTCTAGAAATTGAAGAATCTTTGAGAAAGTTTTTTGGTACAAAGGTAACTGTTACAAAAGGAAGTAAAAAAGGGAAAATAGAGATTGAATACTATAGTGAGGACGATTTAGAGAGGATAATAGAGCTGCTTCCTTAAATGTTTTTGTCAGAAAGAAAAAATGTTTCACGTGAAACATAAAAATTTAATAGTGTGAATATAAACATAAGGGTTAGTTTAACTAACCCTTATGTTTTGACCAAATCTGACCATTAAAAAGGTTGATCAGGAAACAAAATAAAATTAATGAAATAATAATAAGGATCAAAGAATATAATTCAAGGCTCTTAACGTTTTTGTCAAGAAAAAGAAGGTAGGTCTAAGGTGTTTATCACCAGAATAAAAAGATTAATAGCAAGTAAACAAAAGAATATAGCGGATCATCAGCAGAGCAATTACACAAAGGGACAATTAATTCCATATATAAAACAGCATTGTTCTGGTATAATTATATTAGTAGTAAGCATTAAAACTTCGTTTTAGGAGGTATCGGGCACAAGATGGAGGTTATAATTTTTCAAGTAGACGCCTTTACTAGCAAGCTTTTTGGTGGAAATCCTGCAGGTGTAGTTCCAGAGTCTAAAAATTTATCAGAAAAAGATATGCTAAGAATAGCTAACGAAATGAACCTTTCAGAAACAGCCTTTGTTAATAGAATAGATGAAGACAGATTTGAGGTGAGATTTTTCACGCCTAAATGCGAGGTGGATTTATGCGGACATGCTACCATAGCAACTTTTTATGTGTTAGGGGAAAAAGGATACATTAGGAATGAAGGTAGAAGCAAGGTTTTAATAACACAAAAGACTAAAGCAGGCATTCTTCCTGTTGAACTATACTATGAAAACGATGAAATTATTAAGGTCCTAATGCATCAAGGAAAGCCTGAGACTTTCGGAAAAATAGAGAATACAGAGGAAATATCAGAAATCCTAGGTATAAGTAAAGAGCAAATAGGAATCAGAAAATTTGATATAGCACCAGAAATAATAAGTACAGGAATTAAAGATATAATTGTTCCTGTAAAAGACAAAGAAACATTAAGAAAATTAAAAATAGACTTTAAAGGAATGGACCACTATTGTACCAAAAGGGATTTAGTTGGTATGCACGTTTTTGCCTTAGACAAGGTTGATGACAACAGAGTTCATTGTAGGAACTTTGCACCAGCTGTGGGGATACCAGAAGAATCTGCAACAGGGACAGCTAATGGTGCATTGATATATTATATGAGAAGAAATAAAATCCTTAAATCTAACGCAATAATAGCAAACCAAGGAAATGATATGGGTAGACCAAGTGAAATTTTTTGTGAAATACATGGAACAAAAGAAAGTGAGACAATCATAAAAGTAGGAGGCACAGCTGTAATAGTAATGGAAGGTATAATTAAATATTAAAAGAGTCCTTCTTCTCCCATTTATTGATATTTCTTAACAATTTCCATAAGAGCCCATATTGCGAAACAATGCAGTCCATAGATTGACAGTTGTTTGATACTAATGTATAATTATCTTGTATTTTTCAAGGGAAGACAGTGGTTTATTGCTATGAGTCTTTCTTTGAAAAATCTCAGAAGCACTTATAATTGTATTCAGACATAAGAGTTATTGCTTAGATTTAATTATATAAACCAAAGATAAGAATATTGAATATATCTAAGTTTTTAGGCCATTAGCACTAAATTATTTATATGCTCACAGTACTATTAAAAGTGAGTTAATTATAAAAAAATATAGGGGGGCTCTGTTAAATGGATTTCAAGTTTGACTGGAAACAAAACGAAGAAAAGGTTAAAAAACTACAACAAATAATTACGAAACATAAAGACATTAAAGGAGCGGTAATGCCTGTACTTCACGAGGCGCAACATCTATTTGGATACTTGCCTATAGAAGTACAAACCATAGTTTCTGAAGGACTAAATGTTCCACTTGCTGAGATTTATGGCGTAGTAACGTTTTACTCACAATTCACATTGATACCAAAAGGACAATATAATATTGGAGTGTGCCTAGGTACTGCATGTTATGTAAAAGGCTCACAGGCAATAGTAGACAAAATCAAAGAAAAGCTTAAGCTTCAAGTAGGAGGCACTACACCAGACAGAAAATTCTCATTAGAAGCAACTAGGTGTATAGGGGCTTGTGGGTTAGCACCTGTAATGACTGTAAATGAGAATGTATATGGAAGGTTAAAGGCAGAAGAAGTTGAAGGAATCCTAGAAAAATATTTGAAATAAGGTAGGCTTATAATTTTAAAATGCTTTGGAGGTGTATTCATGAAATCGTTAGAAGATTTAAGAAAGATTAGAGAAGAAGCTTTTGAAAAGATTGACTTAAGAGGTCAAGATTCAACTACTAGAATAGTGATAGGAATGGCAACTTGTGGGATTTCTGCAGGTGCAAGACCAGTTCTAATGTCAATAATAGAAGAAGTGAACACCAGAAAATTGAACGAGGTTACAGTAACACAAACTGGCTGTATAGGTGTTTGTAGATTGGAGCCTATAGTAGAAGTATACAGAAAAGGCGAAGAAAAGGTAACCTATGTAAATATGGATGCTGAAAAAGCAAAAAGAGTAGTTGCGGATCATATTGTAAATGGAAGAATAGTGAGTGAGTATACCATTGGTGCTCAAGAAAACATTTAGTATAAAAGAATAAAAAGAGAACTACATTAATGAAATGCTAGAGAATTAAGTATAGGATATTAGTTTTTCTAAGATAGATATACCATTATAATAGAAAAATGAGTAGTGTTTAAAGATTTTTTGTTAAATAATTAACATCTCTTGTTCAGACAAAACATTATATATGTTTCAAAATATTTTGATACAAACAAAGCAAGGGGGAAAAACAATGGAAATGTATAGGTCACATGTCTTGATATGTGGAGGTACAGGTTGTACTTCTTCAAGATCAGATAAGATAGAAGATAAGTTTAATGAAGTATTAAAAGAAAGAGGACTAGATAATGAAATAAAAGTAGTTAGAACTGGATGCTTCGGGCTATGCGAAGCAGGACCGATAGTAATAGTATATCCAGAAGGTGCTTTTTACAGCCATATTAAGGTTGAAGACGTAGATGAAATAGTGGAAGAACATTTATATAAAGGAAGAATAGTTAAAAAACTATTGTACAAAGATTCAGTAGACGAAGATACAATTAAATCTATTGACCAAGTAGATTTTTATAGCAAGCAAAAGCGAATAGCTTTAGATAACTGTGGAGTTATTAATCCTGAAGATATTACAGAATATATTGCTTTCAATGGATATCAAGCTTTAGGAAAAGCAGTTACTGAGATGACTCCTGGGCAAGTTGTAGATACCTTGAAAGCTTCTGGTTTAAGAGGTAGAGGCGGAGCAGGATTCCCAACAGGACTTAAATGGCAATTTGCAGCTGATGCAAAGGGAGACCAAAAATACGTTCTATGTAATGCTGATGAGGGAGACCCAGGTGCATTTATGGATAGAAGTATTCTAGAGGGAGATCCTCATGCGCTTGTAGAAGCTATGGCGCTAGCAGGTTACGCTATTGGCTCAAATCAAGGATACGTATATATAAGAGCAGAATATCCTATAGCTGTTAAGAGATTACAGATTGCCATAGATCAAGCGAAGGAAAACGGATTGCTTGGAAAGAATATCTTTGACACTGATTTTAGCTTTGACATGGAAATAAGGCTTGGTGCAGGAGCATTTGTTTGTGGTGAAGAGACAGCCCTTATTGCATCAATTGAAGGTGAAAGAGGAATGCCTAGAAACAAACCACCCTTCCCTGCAAATAAAGGATTGTGGCAAAAGCCTACATTAATAAACAATGTTGAGACTTATGCAAATATTCAACAAATA
>Ga0265293_10002855_pt1 | contig 33418 bp, 24 predicted proteins | sample Munlanlewell138R_FD_192505 | JGI IMG/M metagenome (GOLD analysis project Ga0265293, IMG submission 192505) | Leachate microbial communities from a municipal landfill in Southern Ontario, Canada - Leachate well 138R | ecosystem: Engineered > Solid waste > Landfill > Unclassified | place: Canada... | reverse complement strand
GGCAAGCCTAAACCAATTTTTAAAGCAACCATCATGTTCGATGGTTGACAAATATCTAAAGAATTTAATCCAGCATCAAGATTTAGTTTACCAACACTGCCAAGTCTTAAACTATTGTCAACTAAATCCAAAGTAGTGCCACCACCATTTTTTAATAAATTAACATTTTCTAGAAATAAACCTTCGCAACTACCCCTTAGTCCTTCTATCGTTGTTCTTTGAGGTGTACTACCAATCGGTTGCTCATAATCAATATTTATATCTGAATAGGTTTCTTCAGTAATTAAAGTTAAAGAATCTGTCTTAGAATAGATATTCATTTTTAATGTTATTCTCGTATCATTCGAGCCACCATCACCATTATTACAATCATAAGATATTTTGACTTGACGCTCCGATTTAGTAGACTCCTTGATAGAAGAAAAGAAGTTTTCAATAAAAGCTCCAGCTGCTTCATTACCAACTTGTTTCCAAAACTCACCTTTTTGCATAGTCAAAAAAGCTGGTTTTTGACCTTTAAGCCCACTGGCTAAATAAACAGCCGATTGCTCAGCTGCTTGATTAATATACTTACTTAATAACGAACTCCAGGTCCGATTGGCGGCCTTATTTAGAGCTGTTAATAATTTGGTCCAGATCGTATCTTTTACTTCTTTGGCAACTAGGGGTATGTCGCTAGTAACAGTAACTGGTATTTGAGCACTGGCTTGATTAACCGGATAAACTATTATGGAGGATAAAATAACAGATAATAAAATTGAACTAATGATTATTTTCTTCATAAAACTATTTTATCTAAAAGCTTCTTGATAGGCTTGCAATAGGTCGTCATCACTAAACTGATCCAGCATCGATTGATCCATGCCGGCTTGTAATAAAACTTGACGAAGACTATTAACATCTGTAGGTAAAATACTATCAGCTGTTAAATCTCCAGTATTATCAGGTAAAATAACTGGTTGACTAATTGAATCAGCAACCGCCGAAATTACTTCTGGAGCAGTATCAATGGTGGCGGCTGGATTCACTAAAATTGATCCACTACAATCTTTACCAATTGGACAATTAGGATCTTGACCACGTTCTATCTCAATCTTATCAGAGACACCATCACTATCACTATCTTCTAAAAATGGTGAAGTATTATAAATATATAATTCATCATAATCACTTAGTCCATCTCCATCAGTATCTAATAATTTTAAAGCTTCATCTTGTTGTTCTTTTTGATTAATTGTTTGCCCCTTAAGAGCGGTGGCAATTTCCTGGTTATTACTTAAACCTAGTTGACGATAAAGTGGGGCAGTAATATTTTGCCTAAATTGCAAAAACCACATCACTAAAATAGCAACAGTAATAGTGCTAAGTCCGGCTAATGACCAATTTTTTTGTCGTTGAGTTCGTCGATCTGCTTTCCAAGCGGCAAATTCTTCTGGTGATAGCGGCCTCCCATTATCCGAACCGTTTAAGTGGGCCATAATATAAGATTAAAATCGAAATTATATTGATTGTTCAAATTATACCATATTTTTAAAAATAAGAGCAACCAGTGCCAACCATTGTTCAACTGATAAATCCTGAGCCCGACAGTCTATCCTCTGGCCAATTTGAGACAGAGCGTCAATAATAATTCTTTCGTCAAGCTTAAGACCAGCGGCTAAGTTCTTTTTAAGCATTTTACGACGAGCACTAAAACCTAACTTAGCCAGCTGCCAAAATCTTTTTTCGTTTTTTATTGGTTCATTTTGATTTATATGAAATCGAACCACAGCACTATTTACCTTAGGCTTAGGCCAAAAATAATCAGCTGGCACATCAAATAGATATTCTGGAGCACTATAATACTGAGCCAGTAAACCAAGTAAACTCATATCACCTGGCTTAGCGGTTAAACGAGCCGCCACTTCTTGTTGAACCATAATTACCATTAAACTTGGTCGCTGAACTTGACCAGATAAAAATCTTTTTAAGCAAATTGAGGTTATATTATATGGTAAATTAGCAACTAATTTATAATCAGTCGATAAATCTATATTAACTAAATCAGGATGATCACTTAAATCTTGTCGATTAACAATAGTCTTTAATATATCATTATTAATTACCTCAATATTATTAAATCCAGCAATCGCTAATCGACTGGGTAAAACTTCAGCTAAGCGCTGATCAAGTTCAACGCTAACCACTCGACTAGCTTGTTTAGCTAAAGACATAGTTAAAAAGCCCCAACCAGGACCAATTTCTAATATTTCATCAGTTGGTTTAATAGCGGCGGCTTGAGTTATTTGTTGAAATATGACTGGATTAATTAAAAAATTTTGACCATGACTATGACGCGGACAAATGCCATAAAGTTTAGCTAATTGTTCCGTTTCACAACGTAATTGACTAGTTTGACTATTTGCTGACTTGGTCATGTTAGTTTTTAATTCAAAAGACTAAGTTAATCAATTTACCTGGTAAAAATATAATTTTTTTAGGCAATAATTGATCAGGATAATATCTAGCTAGGTTATCAACTTGCCTAATTGCTTGAATAACCTGATCTTGATTATAATTAATTGGTAAATCAATAGTTCCACGAGTTTTTCCAGAAAATTGAACAACTAATGTCGTCATATCTTCATGAAAATCAATTGGCTCTATATTGGGCCAAGGTTGCTGACTAACAAAACCATCATTGCCGATGATAGTCCATATTTCCTGTGATAAATAAGGCGAAAATGGTGACAATATAATTAATAACTGTGAATAACTAGTTTGATTAATTATTTCCTGTTCAGATAATTTATTCACTAAAATCATCATAGCACTAACAGCTGTATTAAATTTAAAATTTTCAATATCTTGACCAACCTTAAAGATTGTTTTGGCTAATTGCCGATTAATTGCTGAATCATTTGGTTTAGCCGACAATTTATTTTTTAATAACCAAACTTTATCTAAAAATTTACGAACACCGACTAAACCATTACTATTCCAAGCACAAGATTGATCAAATGGTCCCATAAACATTTCATAAAGGCGTAGAGCATCAGCCCCAAACTGACCAACAACATCATCAGGATTAATCACATTTCCCCAACGCTTACTCATTTTTCGACTATCTTGACCCATGATCAGACCAACATGCCGCAATTTAGTAAACGGTTCAGGATAATTAACCAGACCTAAATCATAAAGAAATTTATGCCAAAATCTAGCATAAATAAGATGACGAGTAGCATGTTCGGCACCACCAACATAAAGATCAACCGGCGACCATTGTTTTTCTAATTGATTATCAACTAAACTTTGCTGATTATTAGGATCAATATAGCGCAAATAATACCAGGACGAGCCAGCCCATTGAGGCATAGTATTAGCCTCACGCTTAGCTGGTTGACCACAAACTGGACAAGTTGTTTCAATCCATTCTTTAATATTTATTAGAGGTGATTCACCGGTACCACTGGGCTGATAATTATCAACCACTGGTAGGGTTATTGGCAACTGGTCTAAGCTAGCTGGAATAGTGCCACATTGCTGGCAATGAAACATTGGAATTGGTTCACCCCAATAACGCTGCCGCGAAAAGGTCCAATCTTGTAGACGATAATTAGTTTGAGCATGACCAATTTTTTGATCAACTAGCCAATCAATAATTTTATCACTAGCCTGATCAACTTCTAATCCATCTAAAAATTGAGAATTAATCAATTGACCAGAACCAACATAGGGTAACTGATCATCTAGACTATCGATTACCTGAATAATTGGTAAATCATATTTTTGAGCAAATAAAAAATCACGTTGATCATGGGCTGGAACTGCCATAATTGCCCCACTACCATAGCCAGCTAATACGTAATCAGCTACAAAAATTGGGACAGCCCGCCCATTAACCGGATTAATCGCTTGACAACCCAAGAGACGAACACCGGTTTTATCTTTGTTTAAATCAGTTCGATCTAAGTCGCTTTTATTAGCAACCATCGCTATATAAGTAGCTACTTCTGACCAATTCTCAATATAATCAGAAATTTCTGATAAAATTGGTTGTTCTGGGCAAATAGCCACATAGCTACAACCAAATAAGGTATCTGGTCTGGTAGTAAAAACTGATAAACTCCCCAAGACTTGATTATCGTCAGTTTTAATTTCAAAATTAACATTAGCTCCCCGACTGCGACCAATCCAGCTGCGTTGCATTTCTTTAATCGGTTCCTCCCAATCAACTAATAACGACAAGTCATCTAATAATCGATCAGCATACTCGGTAATTCTTAAAACCCATTGTCGAATTGGCTTTAATTCTACAAAACTCCCACATCGTTCACATTTACCATCTTCCAAATCTTCCTTAGCTAAACCAGTTTGACATGATGGACACCAATTAATTGGTTCATTTGATTCATAAGCTAGTCGATGTTGATCAATAAATTGTCGTTTTTGCTGATCATTAAGGTTGTCTGGCAAAATTAATTCATCAATTGACCTCGCTCGACCTTGTTGTCGATCATAAAAAGAATTATATAATTTCAGAAAAATCGACTGGGTCCATTTATAATAATTGGGATCAGTCGTGTTTATTTCCCTACTCCAATCATAAGATAACCCTAAAATACTCAATTGTCGTTTAAAAGTAGCAATATTTTGACTAGTAGCAACACTTGGATGAACCTTGTTTTTTAAGGCATAATTTTCAGCCGGTAAACCAAAGGCGTCCCAACCCATTGGATGTAGAACATTAAAACCACTCATTTTCTTATAACGAGCAATAATATCGGTAGCAATATATCCTTTGGGATGACCGACATGTAAACCAGCTCCAGATGGATAAGGAAACATATCTAAAACATAGAACTTATCTCTATCTATTGCTTGATTATCAGTAGTATATAAATTATTAGCTTGAAAAATCTCCTCCCACTTACTTTCAAATTGTTGATGTTGGTATTTATCAGCCATATTTTTAAGAAATAATTAATTCAACTGGACAATGATCAGAACCCAGTTCTTGATCCAGTATTTTAACACTTTTAATTTTATTCAACAATTCTGGACTAACTAAAAAATAGTCTATCCGCCAACCGATATTACGACTTCTGGCGGCAAAACGATAACTCCACCAAGTATATTTAACCTGATCAGGATTATGTTGACGCCAAACATCAATTAGTCCATCAGCTAAAAGTTGATCAAAAAATTGTCTTTCTTCTAATGTATAGCCAGCAGCCCCTTCATTAGCTTTAGGATTAGCTAAATCAATTGCTTGATGGGCCACATTAAAATCACCACTAACAATAACTGGTTTATGGTGACGCAAATCAATAATCTTTTGTCGAACAGCTTGATTAAATTTTAATTTATAATCTAACCGACTCAGCTCATGATTAGCATTAGGAAAATAGATGTTTAACCAATAAAAGTCAGGTAATTCACTAATTTGACAGCGCCCTTCTAAATCAAAAAGTTGATCATCTAGTCCATTTTTAACGGTTAAAACAGGTAATTGTTGATTGGCAATAATAGCAGTCCCACTATAACCGGGCCGTTTAGCGCCATGCCAAAAAAACTGGTAATCCAATAATTGATCAGACCAGGCTGAAGATAATTGATCACTTATTTTAATTTCTTGGAGGCCAACTAAATCTGGTTGATATTTAAAAATAAAATCAGCCAAGCCTTTTTGCCAAATAGCTCTCCAGCCGTTAATATTCCAGCTTATTATTTTCATTGTTATGTAAATCTGTTATAATGATATCATAGCCTAAATTAAATAATCGGGCAATGGAAAACACTCAAAATAACAATAAATCATTACTAGACGAACAGCCAACTGGCTGGCAAGCTCGTTTGCAGAAATTAGCTACCAAACAGAGTCGACGAAGACGACGCTGGTATCAACGATGGTTAGGTAAACTATTATTAATAGTAGTTAGTTTATTTATTATTTTAGTTATTATTTTTATATACAAAGTAATTAATTTAACCTGGCAAATAAAAACTAATCAATTATCAATTAATGATTTAGGCGGACAAAGCGGACAAAATCCTAATTCAACTGAATTAATTCAATTAAGTAAAGGACAATCTCCATATTATCTAGGAACATCATCACCAAAAGTTTTAATTGTTGAATATGGTGATTTTAATTGTAAATATTGTCGAGTAACCTCACCAATTATTCGTCAAGTAATCACTGAAAATAAAGATATCGTTCAATATGTTTGGCGAAACTGGCCAGGCCAAGAAAACTCAGAATTATTAGCTCAAGCTGCCCTGTGTGCTGGCGAACAAGCCGGCAATCTTGGTTTTTGGCTATTTCATGATCAATTTTTATTAAATCAAGGCCAATATGAGAATATCGATCAAGTAGCAGTGATGGCTGAGGAATTTAATCTATCTGGCGAAAGAATACGAGACTGTCTGGCGCAAAAAAGGATGATTGCTTATCTACAGAAAGACTATATTGACGCGATGGATTTAGGCGGAATTAATGGCACACCAACTTGGCTAATTAATGGTTATAAATTCACCGGTGAATTACCAGTTGAATTCTTTAATTATATGATTAAGGAATTAACTAAACAATAATAAATGACTGATTCAATAATAACAATAAAAAAAACCATAACCATTAAAATTGTCGGGCTAGGCGGACAAGGCGTGGTTACAGCTGCAGCCCTATTGGCTCGGGCTGCCTTTCAGCAAGGTTGGTGGTCACAATCAATGCCATTTTTTGGAGTTGAACGTAGTGGCACACCAGTCGAAGCCTATGTTAAAATAGCTTCACAGCCAATTAAAGATAGGCAAAAAATAAATCAACCAACTGCTCTATTAATCAATGAACCCGTTCTTTATAATCCTCAACAACTTGGACGCCAATTAACCGTCGTTAATCAGCCTGAAAAAATTATTTATGAACCAAAACAAAAAATACTATTATATGACGGCCGACAAATATCAGCTTCAATCTTTAATAATAATCTAGCGATTGGTTTACTAGGAGCTTTTAATGCTCTATGGCCTTTAATTACTGAGGATAATTGGCAAAAAACTTTTCAAGAACAATTTGCTGATTCAATAATAGCGGCTAAAAATTGGCAAGCTTTTATAGCCAATCAAGCCCTAGTCCAAACTATAATTAATCAGCATGACTAAAGAAATCAATGGACAGCGGCTTTTTTTGAAAGGATCAACCGCTATTGCCAAAATGGTAGCTGCTTGTCAACCCGGAGTAGTTGCGGCCTATCCAATTACCCCACAAACCGGCATTATTGAGCATCTAGCTGAATTAAGTGGAAATGGTTTGGCTGATTTTTCTTTTATTCAAACTGAAAGTGAACATTCAGCCATATCGGCTGTCTTGGGAGCCGCCGCCATGGGTGTCTCAGCTTATACTGCGACTAGCTCACAAGGATTATTACACATGGCTGAAGTCGTCTATAATTTACCGGGTTTACGTTTACCTTTAGTAATGACTTGTGCCAATCGTTCTATTTCAGCCCCAATTAATATCTGGAATGATCATCAAGATGCTATGGCCGTTCGCGAAGCTGGTTGGCCAATGTTTTTTGCTGAAAATATCCAAGAAGCAATTGAACAACATTGGTTAGCGTTTGTAATTAGTCAAAAATTAAGATTACCAGCCATGGTTAATGTTGATGGGTTTAGATTAACCCACGCCAGTGAACCAGTTGCATTACCAAGTTCCCGATTAATTAAAAAAATCTTAAAAAATAAAATAAAACCAATTCTAAATATAAACCAACCACAAACCACTGGCTGGTTTACAATGCCTAAAGATTATCAAAAACAACGGTTAGATTTAAAGAAAATAATTGATCAAAGTCAGCCAATTATTGAAAAAGCTTATTGTGATTTAATAAATATTTGGCAAAAACCCAAACAAGAACTATCTGGAGTTGAACCATCACCGCTTAGTCAAGACAATGTTGCAACTGAATACTACGGTCCGAAACAACCAAATTGGATAATTGTAGCAATGGGCTCAATTATTGGTGAATTAAAAGAATTAGCCGATCAATATAACCAACATAATCAAAAGGTTGGCATTTTAAAAATTAAACTCTATCGACCATTTCCTGAAAAAATAATTTGGCAATATTTAAAATTAACTAAAAATATTATAATTATTGATCGATCACCTGGATTAGGCGCTAAACCACCATTATTTAGCGATATTAAAGCCAGCCAACCAAATGATACTAATTTAATTAAAATAGTTAGCTTAATTATTGGTTTAGGCGGTGATATTAATTTTTCATCAATAAATAAAATTATGAAAAAAATATGAAAAAAATAAAACAATTACCGCTGATTATCTTACTAATTTTGATTATAACCATTGTTTTTAATTGTTGTCTTAATACAACCAATGCTTCTAGTGTCACTACTTCAAATGTCACTAGTGATCCTTTAATTTTTAAGCCTCAAGTCCCAGGTCTTTTAACTCAAATTGTTTTTAATGATAACTCCACAGGACCAATTGCTGAAACAATAAAAACGATTTTTGAATATGGAATTAAAGTTATTGCCTTATTGGCTTTGATAGTAACAATTATTGGTGGTTTTTTATGGTCAATAGCTGGTGGTAATGGTCAAAAAGTAGGTGAAGCCAAACAATGGATATTTAGTGGCTTAGGAGGATTAATGATAATTCTATTTTCTTACGTCTTGTTAAACACAATAAACCCAGCACTAGTTAATCTAAAAACATCAACAATTAAAAGTATTGGTAAACTTAATTTGATTTATGAAAATAAGTCCGATCCTAATCAATTTCATGAAGATAGCGCTCAACGAACTATGACTCTAGCTTCAAGCACAGATCCCAATGGTAAAATTGGTTGCTGCATAATTAATTTTCGACCACCGACAGTAGCTTATGAGCCTATTAGCAGAATTAATACCAATACTCTTAACTGCGCCTCATATCAAGCAACATATTTAAAAGGTGGTGGGGCAACAAATAGTGTGGAAAATCTTTGTAAACAATTTTATGAACATAGTGCTAATTCTAGTGTAAACGTCCAATATGTTGCAACTTCAAACGAAGCTAGACAAATAAGTAATAATAGCGCAATAATTTTCCCGGGTAGATGTGAAGAGGCTACAGAATTTCAAGAAATATGTATGGGGAGAGATCATCCTAATTATTGTGAAGTAAAGGGCACTGGATCATCTTGTATTACTATAAATAGTTTTTGGGGGTACTGCGATAATCAAAACAAATGTATAAAATGCAAAAATTATGGAGAAATTGCTGATCATGGATATCAATGCCCAAGTGCTTTAGGAGTAAAAGATCCAAATACTAATAAATATGTAGCTATTCGAAATCTTAGCAGTTCCCCAAATGTTCAGGGTCATAAATGTGGAAATAATAATGGAGGATGTATAACAAACATAAAAAAATGTAAGTGTTTTGGATTGTTTTGTTATGATGAATGTATTACTAATAATGGAAACGAAGGACACTGGGGACTTACAATATCACTTACTGAGAGGGAAACATGTACCAAATATAATCCTTACTCTATAAGTATACCTAATTGTTCTTATTAAATTATGATTAATAAGAACAATCACACCGCCTGCTTAGGCTGTGCTCAAATTGCCGCCGCTAGACTAGTTCTTAATGAATTAGGAAGTAATATTGTGGTTGTTAACGCCACTGGTTGCTTAGAAGTTACCACTACCACCTATCCCAATACTTTTTGGAATATTCCTTGGTTGCATTCTGTTTTTGCTAATGCTGCCCCAGTTGGTAGCGGTATTGAGGCAGCTATTAATTATTTAGAAGCCAAACAATCAAACACTATCCAGCGCCCAACTATTTTAGTGCAAGCTGGTGATGGAGCAACCTTTGATATTGGGTTTGGTGCACTAACTGCTAGCTGGGCTCGAGGTGATGATTTACTATATGTCTGCTATGACAATGAAGGCTATGCTAATACTGGTATGCAATCAAGTTTAGCTACTCCCAAACAGGCTAAAACGCCAACTAATGTTAAATATAATCAATTAAAAAAAACTAGCAAGCGAGATATGATCCAAATTGCTTTGGCTCATCAAATACCTTATATTGCTCAAACTAATATTGCTTTTCCACAAGATATTAAAGAAAAAATAAGAAAAGCTAGCCAGATTAAAGGCCCACGCTATATTCAAATATTAGTCCCCTGTCTACCTGGTTGGAAAATAAAACCACACCACCAAATGACTGCTGCAAAATTAGCTAGCGATAGCGGTCTTTATCCATTATTAGAATTTATTAACGGACAAATCCAAAAAAACCAACTCTCCCGACCAATACCACCAGTAATTGACTATATTAAAAATCAAGGCAGATTTACCAATATATTAGCAAATAAAATAGCAATCAAGCATTTACAAGAAATTGCTGATGACAATATTAAAAAATATAAACTATGAAGTTAACTGGTTTGATTAGCATTATAATTATTACCTATTGTCTATTAATTCCCTTGAAATCATCGGCATTTTTTTCAAATTGTCAAGCAACTGATCATTGTCAAGGAATGGGTGGCAATCCAGAAGAAATTTGTTCAGGCATAACTAATCAGGCGGTTTGTCAAGCTAATCAATGCTGTGGATGGACTAGTCCTTCAGAATCTCCTAGTAATGAAAGTGTCGAAACAACTGGACCAAGTCTAATTATACCAGAATTAAAAATTAACCTACCCGGACTTCTATTTAGTGACCAAAATAAAATACAAAGCAGCACTGATGGAGAAAAAACCTTTTTTTATGTTCCATGGATCGGTGAATATATTAATTGGCTTTACAATTATTCAATTGGCATAATTGCTTTACTAGCTATAATCGCCATAATGATTGGTGGGTTTTATTGGCTACTAGCTGGTGGCAATGCTAGCCGAGTTAGTGAAGCCAAAAGTTGGATCAATGCCGCACTAAGTGGACTAATTTTAGCTTTAAGTTCTTACGTATTATTATTTACCATTAATAGTAACCTGGTGAGTTTACCGTCGATTAAAATGTTTTATATCCTTAAAGGAGATATTGATATTAACTACGATATCCCAACTGACCTACAAGAAGATGCCCCAGATTTTGGTCCATCAAACCATGGTGTTCCAACACATTATCAGTGTACTCCTTATGCTAAGAGCATATTATATCCAACCAAAAATGGCCAATGTAATAGCAATTTATGTACTTCTGGTTGTGGCGTTTTATCAACCTTCATGGCCATTAATAAGTTCAAAATAACTAAAAATCTCAGAGAGTTTACTCAAGAAGCTATAAATCATGGTGCTCGGGAAACATATAATGGATCGTCATGTAATGGCTCCACTCAAAATGGCTTAATTCCTCTAGTTAGATCTTATGGATTAAGATCCGGAGAAATTAGTGGCGAATCTGTTCAAATAGGTAGCTATTTAGACCAAGGCTGTGTCGTTGTTATTTCAGTTGGTGCTACTGATCATCCAAACTGTAAATTCACATCTGGTGGTCATTTTATTGTTTTAACCGGCTGGAGAGATAAAAACAAAAAAATAGTCGACGTTAATGACCCTTTTGGTAACGTTAGTTTTCCTAATAAAGGTGATAAAACATGGTTATCATTAAATAATTGGGGTAATTGTAGATTAAGCCAAAAATTTTTTGTTTGCCAATAATATTAGTTTATCTCTAATAAATAAAACGCCGCACCTTGATGGTGCGGCGTTTTAAAAATCTTATTTCTTCAATCCCGTTCCTGCCGGTATCGGCCGACCAATAATTACATTTTCTTTTAAACCTTCTAGCTTATCAATCTTACCGCTAATCGCTGCCTCAATTAAAACTCGAGATGTTTCTTGAAAAGAAGCTGATGATAGGAAACTTTCAGTAGTTAAAGCGGTCTTAGTCATGCCCAGCAATAATACCTGACCTTTAACTGGTTGTTTCTTGGCCAATTTCAATTCATCATTAATTCGGTTAAAAATTGATCGTTCAACCACTTCGCCAGCCGTTAAATCGCTATCCCCAGAATCTGATATATAAACACGACTAAACATTTGCCTGGCAATGGTTTCAATGTGTTTATCATTTAAAGCTTGACCTTGTGATGAATAAACTCGTTGAATTTCTTGAATAATATATTTTTGAGCAGCCGTTTGACCTTTAAGTTCAAATAACTGTCGAAGGTCTAAACTCCCCTCGGTCAATTGGTCGCCTAATTCAACTATTTGTCCACTCTTAACAATAATTGAAAAGTTTTTCGGCACAACATACTCTTTAGTTTTAGATACATCCACTGTAATACTAACAAAATTCTTACCAATGGAAACTCGGCCTGGCTGATTAGCTTTGGTAATCTTACGACCAAGACTAAATAATTTAGCTTCACTAGCCACCATGTCACCATCTTTAACTGCTAATTTAATCTCATTATCTTTATCTTCAAACTTATTCTTACCAGACTTACTATCACCAAAAAAGTAATATTTATCAACATCTTCACCTTGGTAAGCAATGGTTATAACCTTATTACTGCCACCACCAATCACTTGACCAGTTTTTGGATCAATTGTCTTTTGAGCGTTTTCAACAGTAACTAAACCACCAACCTCAGCAATATAAGCCTTTCTCTTTGGTGAACGAGCTTCAAAAATTTCTTCAACTCTAGGTAGACCCTGAGTAATATCTTCTTGACTAACTACACCACCAGTATGGAAGGTTCTCATAGTCAACTGAGTACCAGGCTCACCAATTGATTGAGCAGCCATAACACCAACAGCAGTACCAATTTCAACTAGCTTATTATAGGCCAAATCATAGCCATAACATTTTTTACATAATCCGCGCTTGCTCTGACAAGTAAGTACTGAATAAAACTCAGCCTGTAAAATATCTTCATCAGCTAATTCTACCGCTTTTTCTTCATCAATTAATTGTCCTTTTTTAACTAAAACTTGACCAGCTGAATTTTTTAAATCAGCACTCAAATAACGACCAGTAATTCGCTTTAATAAAGTTCGACCAATTAATTCACTATCCTCTTTAGTAATAGTCATTCCTTCTTTACTACCACAATCATCTTCCAGAATTATCAAATCTTGAGATACATCAACCAACCGACGAGTTAAATAACCAGCATTAGCTGTACGCAAAGCCGTATCAGAAAGACCCTTACGAACACCATGAGTAGCAATAAAATATTCTAAAACATCAAAACCTTGCTTAAAATTACCTTTAATCGGCAATTCAATAATCTCACCACTTGGTGAAGTAACCAAGCCCTTCATACCCAAAATTTGGGTCAATTGAGCCCAAGAACCACGCGCACCTGATTTAATCATAGAGTAAACTGAACCATCTTTATCCAAGTCCTCCATGCAAATAGTGGTGATTTTGTCTTTAGCTGCCGTCCATAATTGAATAATTTTGCCGTATCGTTCACTATCAGTTAATAAACCTTCTTCATATTGTTGTTGAACTTCTTCAACCTCAGCCTCAGCACCTAAAATTAATTGATCACGACTAGTAAAGGTTGGTAAATCACCCATTCCCCAAGACAAGCCGCTTAAAGTGATAAATTTAAAACTTTCACGTTTTAATTCATCTAAAAAATCAACCGTCACAGTCTCTCCATAGTGCCGCAAACAATCTTTAACTAAAGCTTTAACTTTAGTTCCTAAAACAATTTCATTAACAAATCGTAATTTCTCTGGCAAAATATTATTAAAAACTACTCGACCAATGGTTGTTTCGGTTAATTGATCATTTAAATAATCAATTTGAACACGAATTGGCTCGCGCAATTTTATTTTGCCACAATCATAAGCCAACTTGGCTTCCTGCCAAGAACTGAATGCCTTGGTTTTTTGAAAATCAGTGACACTATCTTTTTCTAAACTAGTTAAATAATAAACCCCCCAAACAATATCTTGTCCTGGATTAACAATTGGATCGCCGGTCGCTGGTTTTAATAAATTATGAGAAGCCAACATAATATCACGAGCTTCAGCTCGAGCTTCTTCAGTCAAAGGAACATGAACAGCCATTTGATCACCATCAAAATCAGCATTAAAAGCTGGACAAACTAGCGGATGAATTTGGATAGATAATCCTTCAGTTAAGATTGGCCGAAAAGCCTGAATACCTAAACGATGCAAAGTTGGAGCACGATTTAATAAAACGTAGGCATCGCTAATAATATTTTCCAATATTTCCCAAACTTCATCATGACCAGCCTCAATATAACGGGAAGCACTTCGAACATTATGAACAATTTCTCGTTTAATTAATTCGCTAATAATAAATGGCTTAAATAATTCTAGGGCCATTCTTTTTGGTAAACCACATTGCCATAAACGCAAATTAGGATTAACTGTAATTACACTACGACCAGAATAATCGGTTCGTTTACCTAATAAGTTTTGACGAAAACGACCTTGTTTACCCTTTAAAGAGTCAGATAATGACTTAAGTGTTCTTTTTTGACCAGTTGAGGCCGTCACGGTTTTACCATGGCGAATCGAATTATCAATTAAGGCATCAACTGCCTCCTGTAACATTCTTTTTTCATTGCGACAAATAACTTCCGGTGCTTTTAATTCCATTAATTGCTTTAAGCGATTATTACGATTGATAATTCGTCGATAAAGATCATTTAAATCAGAAGTAGCAAAACGACCACCATCTAAGGCGACCATTGGCCGTAAATCAGGTGGAATGATCGGCACAACCTTTAAAATCATCCATTCTGGTCTTAAATTATTAGCCAATAAATTCTTAAAAAATCGTAATCGTTTAACGATTTTTTCTTTTTTAGAATCAATAGCTCCAGTTAATTCAATTTCCAATTCTTTAATAATTTGCTCTAAATCAATATTAACTAATAATTCCCGAATACCTTCAGCTCCGATGCTAGCTGTAAATATGTGCCCGTATTTTAAACTAAGATTTTGATAAATATTTTCTGGCAAAATAGTCATTGGCCGTAATTCTTTTAATTCTTTTTGGGTTTGAGTATAGGCCTCTTCCAATTCACTAATTTTAGCATCACGATCATTAGTTAATTCTTTTAAACCTTGATCAATTAGTAACTTAATCTCTAATGTGGTTTTACCATCATCTTTAGCAATTTGTTTTTGCTTTTCTAGCTCAGCTAGTCCTTTAGCAAAATCATTTTCAAATAATTTTTTCTTACTCTTATATTCTTGACGAATTTGCTCGCTAGTAGCTTCTAATAATTCTTGATTAACATCAGTAATAATAAAGCTGGCAAAATAGATAACCTTTTCAATCGCCTGAACCGATAAATTAAGAGCTAAACCGATTTTAGAAGACAAGCCACGTAAAAACCAAATATGACAAACTGGGGTTTGTAAGCTAATATGACCCATTCGTTCACGCCGAACACTACTACGAGTAACCTCAACACCGCACTTGTCACAAACAATCCCCTTATAACGGACTTTTTTATATTTACCACAATAACATTCCCAGTCTTTGGACGGACCAAAAATCTTTTCACAGAATAATCCGTCTTTTTCTGGTTTTTGAGTTCGATAATTAATGGTTTCTGGACGAGTGACTTCGCCATGAGACCAATCAATAATCTCTTCTGGTGAGGCTAGTTTTAATTTAACGGCCTCAAAGTCAGCAGTTTTGATGGGATTTAACATATAGCTCAATTAATCAAAAAACTAAATAATTTCTAAACTGGGCGTGGTAGTATCTTCGGTCAATGTTTGTCCGGTTCGTCGTGAAACTTCTTCGTTAACCACTTCATTAACCTGAGCATTAGCTTCCAGATTATTATTTCGTTCATAACGATTATCAAATTCATCAGCTTGGTCAGTTAACTCAACGATATTTCCTTGTTTGTCTAATAATTGAATATCCAGAGCTAAACCCTTTAACTCTCTAGTTAAAACATTAAAAGATTCAGGTACGTTTAATTTCTTAATCGATTCACCTTTAATAATCGATTCATAAGCTTTACTACGACCAGAAACATCATCGGATTTGATGGTTAAAATCTCTTGTAAAGTGTGGGCAGCGCCATAACCCTCAAGAGCCCAGACTTCCATTTCACCAAATCTTTGACCACCAAACTGAGCTTTACCACCCAATGGTTGTTGAGTGATTAAAGAATACGGACCAATAGATCGTTGATGAATCTTATCCTCAACCATATGGTTAAGTTTAAGCATATACTTATAGCCGACTGTTGCTTTGTGATCAAATGGCCGACCAGTTTTTCCATCATAAAGTTGAATCTTACCATCTTCTGGCAATTTAGCTTTCTTTAATTCTTGCTTAATAATTTCTTCATTAATACCATTCAATGATGGTGTGGCCACCTTATAACCAAGAGTGTGAGCCGCTAAACCAAGATGAGTTTCTAGCAATTGTCCCAAGTTCATACGAGAAACAACCCCTAACGGCGATAAAATAATATCAACTGGCGTTCCATCGGCCATATAAGGCATATCTTCAGTCGCAACTATCCGAGAAATAACACCTTTATTACCATGGCGACCAGCTAATTTATCACCAGCCTTAATTTTACGGAGATTAGCTACAGTTACTTGAATTGATTCAATAACACCAGTCTGCAATTTATCACCTTGACTACGGGAAAATGTTTTAACATCAATAACCTTACCATGTTCACCATGCTCTAAATATAATGATGAGTCACGAACATCTTTAGCTTTTTCACCAAAAATAGCTCTAATCAATTTTTCTTCAGCACTAAGTTCAGTTTCACCTTTTGGAGTAATCTTACCAACTAAAATATCACCACTAGATACCTCAGCACCAATCCGAACAATTCCACGCTCGTCTAAATCTTTCAATTTCTCTTCGCTAATATTGGGAATATCGTTAGTAACTACTTCTGGCCCTAATTTAGTATCACGAACATCGAGGGTGTAGTTTTCAATATGAATTGAACTATAAACATCATCTTTCACTAACCTTTCAGAGATAATAATGGCATCTTCATAATTAAAACCTTCCCAGGTCATAAAAGCTACCAAAACATTATTACCTAGAGCTAATTCACCATGGTCAACCGCTGAAGCATCAGTCAAAAGATCACCTTTTTTAACTGTCTGACCTGGTTGAACAATTAATTTCTGATTAATACAAGTAGAAGCATTAGACCGAAGATATTTGCTCAACTTAAAAACATGAACTTGGCCGGTTTTACCAGTTAATTCAATTTTTAAAGAATCGGCCGAAGTTATTAAGCCATCTTCTGGGGCAACAATAGCATGACCAGAATCCTTAGCCGCTCTAGCCTCCATCCCCGTACCAACAATTGGGGCTTGAGCCATTACCAATGGCACAGCTTGTCGTTGCATGTTTGTGCCCATTAAAGCACGAATACCGTCATCATGCTCTAAGAAAGGAATTAACGATGTACCAATTGATACAATTTGATTAGCAGCTACACCAATAAAATCAATCTCATTAACATCAATAATCGCTGGCTGTCCATAGCGACGTCCTTCAACTCGATCAACTTTAAAATGATTAGCTTGATCAACTGGTGCAGTAAAAGCAGTAGTAGCAAATTTTTCCTCACTAGCTGCGTCTAAATAAACAATTTCATTGGTTATAATTGGAACTATCGGTAAAGTGATTGCACCACCTAATTTATTTTCTAAAAACTTAGCTAATTTTTCATCAATAACTTGATTGGCCTTAGCTAAAATCGAAGTTTTTTTAGTTTTTTGATCAGTCCACTCAATATCTTGACGTAAAGTATGACCAACAGTAATAGCTGGATCATTTTCAATATCATGCAATACCCGACAATATGGTGCTTCAATAAAACCAAAATCATTAATTCTGGCATAACTAGCCAAGTGGCCAACTAAACCAATATTAGGTCCTTCTGGCGTGGCAATTGGACAAATACGACTATAATGAGTAGCGTGAACATCGCGAACCTCAAAACCAGCTCTTTCTCGCGCTAAACCACCTGGGCCAAGCGCTGATAAACGTCGTTTGTGCTCCAATTCAGCTAACGGATTAGTCTGATCCATAAATTGCGACAACTGCGAAGACATGAAAAATTCTTTAACCACGCTAATAACCGGACGAGCATTAATAAGCTTATTAGGGGTTATTTCACCAATATCTAAAATACTCATCCGATCACGAACAATTCTTTCCATTCTAGATAAACCAACCCGAGATTTATTCTGAATTAATTCACCAATTGCTCGAACCCGACGATTACCTAAATGATCAATATCATCCTCTGGCTCTTGAGTAATGTTTAATCTAATCACTTCCTTAATAATTGCCACCAAATCTTCGGGACGCAAAATACGAGTTTCTTTATTATTAGGAATATCAAAACCGAAACGTTGATTTAATTTATATCGACCGACTCGATCAAAATCATATCGATCAAATCGAAAAAACATTGAATGAATTAATTGTTTAGCATTTTCAGGAGTAGCTAAATCACCTGGGCGAATTCGTTTATAAACCTCCTTTAAACCCTCGGCCTCATTCTTGGCTAGATCTTTGTCAATAGTTGCGTCAATATAGCTAACATCAGCAATATCAGTATCGGTAAATAATTTCTTAATTTGATCATCTTCACTATAGCCAAACGCTCGTAATAATGAAGTTACTGCCACCTTACGTTTTCGATCAATTCTAGCCCATAAAACATTATTAACGTCAGTTTCCATTTCAATCCAAGCACCACGATTAGGAATAATTTTAGCACCATAATATTTACGACCTCGAATATTTTCAGCCGTAAAAATAACACCGGCACTACGAATTAACTGAGAAACAACTGCTCGTTCAATTCCATTAATGATAAAAGTACCATTTTGAGTCATCAATGGAAAATCACCCAAAAAGACCTCTTGAGTTGTCGATTGACCAGTTTTTTTATTAACTAATCGAGATTTAACTCGCAAAGATGCTTCATAGGTTATATTTTTAGCCTTGCTGTCTGACTCATCAAACTTAGGTTCATCAAAATAATGATCAGCTAAATAAAGCTCCAGATCACGACCCATGAAATCACTGATTGGTGAAATTTCATCAAATAGATCGGTTAATCCGTCTTTTAAAAACCAAGCATAAGATTTTTTTTGAACTTCAATCAAATCAGGTAAGGGCATTAACGCGCTTTTATCAATAAAAAAACGACGTTGATTGATCTGATTATGATTTTTTAGCGTGTTCGACATATTTTTGACAACAAAAAATTCTCAAGGCCTAATGGCTGATGAGCTAGCTAAAACTATATAATTGTTTAATTTGAGCCGCGGATAGGGGTGATATCTTATGGCGATAATCAAAGATAGGCAATAAAATAACCAGAGACTGTGCTTCGGCCGACAGGCTGGTCATTTAATGATTTTCTCTGATCTAAGCTTAGAAATGAGATTGACAAATTTAATTTGATGATGTTAGCCAATCTAATGAATAAAATATAACAAAATAATTAACAGACGTCAAGGCCTAACTTGGCCAATTCTTCTCGAACCACTTGCCGATCATCCCAAGGCATCTGTCGACCAGCCGCTAAACAAATGGCCTGCTCACTGCCTTTACCAGTAATTAAAACAATATCACCTTTTTGAGCTAAAGACAAAGCTCGAGCAATAGCTTCGCGACGATCTAAAATTGTAAAAAGATTTTTATCATATTTCTTACCGGCATGTTCAGCTCCGACTGCAACTTGATCAATTATTAGCCGTGGATCATCATCATAAGGATCTTCGTTCGTTACGATAACAAAATCAGCTAATTTACCAGCAATTTGTCCTAATTTAGGACGACGAGCTATATCACGACCACCACCAGCTGAACCCAAAACATGAATAATTTTCCTATGTGGCACCAGTTCAATGGTTTCGTAAATTTTAGCTAAGGCCACTGGCTCATAGGCATAATCCACAATAACACTAAATGGCTGACCTTGATCAACTATCTCTAGTCGCCCAGCTAAGCCAATAATAGCCCCCAGACTTGATCTTATAACTGGCCAATCAATTTCTTGACTAATAGCCACAGCAATAGCATTCATTGCGTTAGCGGCATTAAATGAACCTAGAATCGGTAAGTGCAACGCCTGTTCTTGACAAACAAAACTAGTCCCGTGAATATCTGATTCAATTTGATCATAATTTAATATCTTTAAAAAATCAGGCCAAGCCAGCTCTTGCTTGTCCTTCAGATTTTGAGTATAACCAAAAGCCTGATCAGCCCCAAAACTTAAAAAATAAGGAGCATAATCATCATCCAAATTGGCCACTACAATTTTAGCAATTTTATCTAAACTAACTCGTTTAAAATTATTATCAATTTTTTGTACCCGTCGATTATGATCACAATATTTATAAGAACAGCGACGTAAATGAGCAAATAAACGACCCTTGACCCGACGATAATTATCAAAACTACCATGAGCTTCAATATGTTCTGGATATAAACCAGTAAAAATAACCGTATCATAATTAATAAAACGATGACGATATTGCAAAATTCCCTGAGAAGTTGTTTCAATAATGGCATAATGACAACCATTATCAACCATTTGACGCAATAATTTTTGAGTAAAAAATCGACCAACCATGGTCATTTTTTGATCATTGAGCCAATTACGCTGACCATCACTAAACATAGCTGTTGAAGTATAGCCAACCTTATAACCAGCTGAGCGCAATAATTCAGCCGTCAATAAAACACTAGTAGTCTTGCCGGTAGTACCAGTAATCCCAATAACAATTAATTGTTGACTAGGCTGACGATAATAAAAATCGGCCAGCCAATTTATAGCAAAATGATAACCAGGAATTAATCGTTTTAAAAAACTATTATAAATTAATCGTTTACAGCGAACAAAAAACTTATTCATAAAAATAAAATTAACGCAATAAACGTCGCAAAAGACGTAAAAATCGATATAAATAATAAGCTAAATTAGAAACTGGCCAATCAAAAGTTCCTGGAAAATTAATAATCTCACCACCAAACCCTTGTTTAAAACGAGTAACTCCAGGCCATTTAACTTGATCGATACCAAATAAATCATAGCGCTGACAGCCCTGCTGACGAGCCAATTTAATCGCTTGCCACTGAATTAAATATGGTGCCATTAATTCTCGTCGTTTATTGCTAGACGCACCATGTAAATAAACAGCTGTTTTTCCCCAATAGACAAATAAACCAGCTGCTACTAGCTCATTATCATATTTAGCCACCAATAATTTAACATTGGGTAATTGAGCAATGGCTCGATAGTATTGCTGACTATGGAGATGAAAACCATCTCGCTGCCCAGTACAAAGCATTAATTGCCAAAAATCATTAAACCCAGCTAAACCAGATTCAATAACAACCCCTCGCTTACTAGCTAGACGAATATTATAGCGAGTCTTGTGGTGCATTTGAGCTAGAATCTCTTCCTCGGAGCAAGTTATATCCAAAATACGACTCTGACTTGGCTGAATATCACGACTTGATTTTAAACCAATTGATAAAAAATCAAAATTATTAAAATCACTACCTGGTTCTAATCGCCAAAATAAAACTTTTTTTGAGCTTAACCACTGATTGAGCTCATTAATAATAACTGACCAATATTTTTGATTATTACGCACATAATCACTAACAATCGGACCACGAGGTGAATAATAATAACAATATCTCCCCAGCAATGGTCGTCGAATTAAGGTAGCAACTGCCAATAATTGAGATTTATCATAATAACCGAGTCGATTGACTGAATAAAATTGTTGTTGAGCCGACAACCAAATTGAACTTTGCAAAAATTCAGATTGACCAAATTTATGGACAAAATCATCAGCAATTACCTGGTCAATCTCTTGCCACATATTAACGTAATTGTTGTAAAGCTGATTTTAAGCGTTGAGCCGGATCAGTAATTAATGGATCAACCTTAGCTAAAGCCCGTCGAGCATCTTGTGATCCATAACCAAGAGCCAATAAAGCTTCTAAATCATCTTGACCAGATAAAACCGTCGGCGATGAATTATCAACTGTAATAATATTCATTTTATTCTTAAGCTCTAAAATCAAACGCTGAGCAGTTTTTCGACCAATACCAGAAACTTGAGTCAGCATATCTTCATCACCAAGAACTATTGCTTGTTGAATTTGTTTAATATCAGCTAAAGATAAAACATTTAGCGCTGATTTAGGACCAACACCAGAAACAGAAACCAATAACTCAAATAAAGCTAATTCTTCTAAATCAGCAAAGCCGTATAATTCTTCCGAATCTTCTTTAACATTATGAAATGTAAAAAAATCAGCAGTTTGACTAATTGTTAAAGAATTTAGAAGTCTTTCTCCAACTAAAACCTGATAACCAATATTATTATTTTCAATAATAACCGACCCCAATCGTTTAGCAATAATTTGTCCGCGCAAAAAAGCAATCATAAAAATTAAATTCGACTAAATCTAATCAAACCAGAAGTCGGCACCACGGTAATACCCTGCTTAACCAATTCATCTAAAAATAAATTCATCCCCAATGAATCACTAGCCATATGACCAGCAATAACAACATTTATGTGATTTTTTTCAGCTTCCCGACGATGTTCCTCGCTCATATGCATACCAATAACTGTGCCAATACCAAAATTAGCCATTTTTTCATAAATATCTTTTGAGCCACTAGTTCCACCAGTAAATTCAGTAACAGCAATTTTTCCACAATGATTATCTGGTCGTCCAGCAAATAAGGTTGGTCCAGTTTTATGTTTAACAGCTTGAGCATATTCCGGAATATTCAGTAATAATTTCAATAAATCACTAACTCGGTTGAGTTTTTTTTGTTGCTTAGCAATCAAATCAACTAGATAGCGTGCCCCCAAATTATCGGCTGGAGTATGAATACAAATAAAATCTAAAGATAATAATTTAGCCATATCAACTGCCCGATCATGATTAGCCGGTGAAACACCACGGTGCACTTCATCAATTCTTAATTTAATTAAAGATTCAGCAATATTAATCGGGATACCATAATCAGCTAAAACATCAGCTTGTAGATCCATAACTTCAGATAAACCAGCTAAACCAAGACCCTCAGGATGATGAGCAATAACTAAATCAATATCATTAAGCTGTTTAGCAGCCAATAATTCCGGCCCCTCCATATCAATACCAACTAAAACTTTTTTAATTGAACCAACCTGATTGTCAACTAAAACTCGACTATCAGCATAAGGATTAACCAATTTTTCTAAATCATAATTAATTTTATCTACCTTAGATAATTGCCGATATTGCCGTTTAGCTTGTCGCAAATGCTCAAGCACCGTCCGATAACCTCGTAAATCAGCTTTTACACCCAAATCAATCGCTAATTGATAAATTTCAACTGTAGTCATAATTTTTACTTTAAAATATCACCTTCAATTATCGCTCGTTCACTCTTATTCTGCCATTGCTGAAAATCTTGCGGCCATTTCTTAACATGATTTTTAGCCTTAATTAACCAATTACTAGAGCCAGAACTAATCGCTGGCCAACTAACCAACAATAATCCACCAATAACGATAATTGCTAGAGAAACTCCAGAAATTAAATAAATTTTGCGCCAACGCCTATGTCGATCTTCAAAACTCCAAGCTTGTTGCAAACCACCAGAAGCACTATTACTCAAATCATCTTTAATAACTGGCCAATTAATTTTATTCATACTTAAAGATTAATTTGTTGCAAAGCCGCAATTCGTTCTTCAACCGGTGGATGACTCATAAACATTTTAGCAAAAGCTGGCACTTTTTGTTTATTTTGAAATGGAGAAGCAAAATAAAGATGAGCAGTAGCTCGATTAGCCACCTCTAATGGTTCAGAGTCACCACTTATTTTACGCAAAGCATTAATCAAACCATCTGGATAGCGAGTTAATAATGCCGCATCGGCATCGGCTAAAAATTCACGACGTCGCGAAATAGCCATTTGAATCATCCGAGCAAATAGTGGAGCTAAAATAGCTAAAATAATAGCAATAATTGTTAAAATAAGTTGTAATTGACCAGCCTCTTGATTATTACTTCGTCGACGACCACCACCCCAAAATGACCAACGAGCAAACCAGTCCGCCAATAAAACAATAGTACCAACTAAAACTGAAACTAGTGTTGCTAATAAAATGTCCCGATTACCAATATGAGATAATTCATGAGCAATTACCCCTTCCAGCTCAGCTTTGTCTAGTTTGGTTAATAATCCACTAGTAAAAGCCACTGCCGCCCGTTCAGCGTTACGACCAGTTGCAAAAGCATTAGGAGCAGAATCATCAATAATATAGATTTTAGGCGTAGGCAAGCCACCAGCAATACATAAATTTTCAACTAAACGGTAAAGCTGGGGCGAATCTTCTCGTTTAACTAATTTCGCTTTACTCATGGCTAAAACTATCTTATCACTCCACCAATAACTGACGAAACTAGAAATTATTGTATAAACAAAAGCAGCATAAAGCCAAATTGGATTATTATAAACTTGACTAAAAATAAAACCGACAGCCACCAGTAAACTGGCAGTTAGACTGATTAATAACCAGGTTTTGCGACGATTACTACTGATTTGCCGATATAGATTCATAATGACTAAAACTTAACTTTAACTGATTCCTTTTCGGTTAAATCAATTATCTCAAAAAAATCAGCGGCTATAAAACCCATTTTTTTGGCCAATATATTGGTAGGAAAAACTTGTAATTTAATGTTAAAATCACGAACATTGCTATTATAAAAACGTCGTGCTGCCTGAATCTTATCTTCGGTGTCCGTTAATTCACGTTGTAATTCTAAAAAATTCTGACTAGCTTTAAGATCAGGATAATTCTCACTAAGAGCAAACAGGTTTTTTAATAAACCTGATAAGTTATTTTCCGCTGAATTTTGAGCAGCCACATCACCACTTTCATGAGCTGAAACAGCCTGATTACGAGCTTCAATAACTTTTTCTAAAGTTTCCTGCTCGTGGGTAGCATACCCTTTAACAGTTTCTACTAAATTGGGCACTAAATCATAACGACGCTTTAATTGAACATCAATATCACTCCAAGCCTCAGCCACATGATTCTTACTAGCAATCAAACCATTATAGACAGCAATCAACCAAATAATGATGATTGCCGCAATAATTGCTAACAAATAAACAATCCAAACCATAAAATTATTATTAAATAAATTAAACCTTATTAATTCCTATTTTTATTAACCCATCATCTAAAGATAAATCTTTAACTAATAAAATTTGTTCCGGCCAATCGTTAATCACTTCTGAACTAAGAGTTTCTTGTTGCAATGTTTTCGACCACTCTGCAATAGCTAAAGATCCGGTTTGACTATGACTTTGCCAATAAATAATAGTTCTATCTTCCAAACTCAAACCAGCTTGTTTACGCAATAGATTAATGTTGCGAACCAATTCCCGAGCTAATCCTTCACGAATTAATTCTGGTGTCAAATTGGTATCTAAACTAATTTGCCAATCGCCAGTTTCAACTGCTTGCGGAATTATCTGTTTTACATTCAATTCATCAGCTAAAATTAACCAGCTATCCGATCTAATAGAATCTAATTGTTTTTGTGAAGCTTGGACAGTTAAAGAAGCCAAGACTTGACGAACCTTAAAACCAGCTAAATCGCGTTGAGCTAAAGCCAATTCAGCTATTTGACGAACACTAATCATTTCAGTCAAGATTGATTCATCAACCGCTAATTGTTCTGGCCAAGCCAATAAATGAACTGATTTATCTGCTTGCTGATAATTATAGCCAATTGCTTTTTGCCAAATAGCTTCAGCCAAGAATGGAACAAATGGTGCTAAAGCAATGGCCAGATTTTGCAAAACATAGCCAGTAGTCAATAAGGCCGCCTGCTTATCCTTATCATCATTATCTTTAAATCGATCCCGCGAACGACGTAAGTACCAAGTAGATAAATCATCAATAAAATCAGCAATTGGTCGAGTAGCCTTAGGTAAATTATAACTCTGCATCTGTTGACTAATTTCATTTAATAATTGGTGAAGACGAGCAACAATCCAGCGATCTAAAATATTACCTGATGACCAATCCTTATTTGACAACATTCGCCTTTCATTGCCTACATATAAATCATAGAACTTATAAACATTCCAGGTTGGCAAAATAATTTTTCTAACTATTTCTTCTACTCCCTTTTCACTAAAATTCAAATTCTCAGCCTGAGTAACTGGTGAAGCCAAAAGATAATAGCGCAAAGCATCGGCCCCAAATTTATTCATTAATAATCCCGGATCAGGATAGTTTTGTAAACGTTTAGACATTTTTTTACCATCTTCGGCTAAAACAATGCCATTAACAATAACATTCCGATAAGCTGCACCGAAACCTAAACCATTACCGATAACATGTAAATAATAAAACCAACAGCGAGTCTGATCAATCCCTTCGGCAATAAATTGAGCTGGAAAATTATTAATAAATTCTTCTGGATTCTTAAAAGGATAATGAGCTTGAGCATAAGGCATTGAACCACTATCAAACCAAGTATCCAAAACATCAGGCACTCTATGGGCAATACCACCACAATCTGGACATTTGATTGTAATCTGATCAACAATATGTTTGTGTAAATCAACAACCTCCTGTCCACTAGCTTGAGTTAATTCACTAGCCGAACCAAAAACTCGCTGCCAACCACAAGAACATTGCCAAAGCGGCATAACTGAGGCCCAATAACGCTGACGACTAATTGACCAATCCCGAGCCCCTTCCAACCAATTACCAAAACGACCATCTTTAATATAATCAGGCGACCAATTTATCTTCTTAGCCTCCTCTAGCATGGCTGGTTTTAATTTGGTGATATCGACAAACCAGGAAGAGGTCGCATAATTAATTAATGGAGTATCACAGCGCCAACAATGCGGATAACTATGTTCATACTTTTCTTTAGCAAACAATAAGCCATGACCAGCTAAATATTTAATAATCTCAACATCCGTTGAGCTATGATTATCTTTTGGTTTTACATTTAATCCAGCTAATTGACTAACCTCATCCTTAATTGTACCATCCATACCAACATGCTGAATAAATGGCAAATGATTTTTCTGACCTAATCGCAAATCATCTTCACCAAAGGCTGGGGCAATATGAACAATACCAGTACCATCTTCAGTATTAACAAAATCAGCCGCATAAACCTGCCAACCATTTTTTTTATTTACTAAATCAAGTTGGTTATAATAGGTATCAAATAATGGTTCATATTTGAGGCCGACTAATTCAGAACCTTTATATTCTTTAACTATCTCTAGGATTTGATCTTTAAAAATATCGGCTAAGCGTTCTTTGGCGATAATATACCATTGTTGTTCTACTGCAATTTTAACATATTCAATTTCAGACCCCACTGCCAAAGCTACATTACCAATTAATGTCCAAGGTGTCGTGGTCCAAGCTAAAAAATAAGTATTTTCTTGATCAGCAACGGAAAATTTAGCAATACAAGATAAATCTTTAATCTCTCGATAGCCCTCGGCGACTTCTGATTGTGATAAAGTTGTTTCACAACGCGGACAAACATGCATTGAACGATAACCCTGATAAATCAAACCCTTATCCCAAAGTTGTTTAAATACCCACCAAACTGATTCCATAAAAGGCAAATCCATCGTCTGATAAGCATTATCCATATCAACAAAGCGACCCAAACGATGAATAATCTGACGCCAATCATCAACATAACTTAAAACCTTAGAACGACATAATTCATTAAATTTATCTACGCCCAATACTTCAATATCTTTTTTATGCTGATAACCCAATTCTTTCTCGACAATATTTTCAACTGGCAAACCATGACAATCCCAACCCCAACGACGATCAACCCGATAGCCATTCATCGTCCAAAAACGTGGCACAGCATCCTTCATAACGCTAGCAACAATGTGGCCATAATGAGGCGTGCCAGTAGCAAAGGGGGGTCCATCATAAAAGCGATACTCGCCTTGTGGAGCCTCTTTATCTAATGTCTGTTTAAATATTTGCGCTTGATCCCAAAAATTTAGAACTTCTAATTCGCTTTGAACAAAAAACGAGGACGGTTGGTCCATAAAAAATAATTAATTTAAAACTGTTTCACGCTTTTAATTTTACTGGAAAATAAAGGTATTGTCAAAAAAATCAGACTACTCGGTATAAAAACGAATATTACGAATATAGGTAATTTGATTAACTACCGGAGCATTATAATTGGCCAAAAACATTATTTTAGTATACGCAGTTCCAGGCCGCCATTGATTAGATTGACCAGTAGTGCTTTCTCCAGTGTGTGGTTGCGAATTGCCAACCTTAATCCAGCTATTATTTGTTTTAGTTTCAGCACTTGCCGCAAAATAATTATAATTATAGCCAGGTATAGCTGTTATTGGACTACTATAATCAGAACTACCCAAATAAAACAGCCTATTTTCACTGTCATCAACAGTCATATATTCAGCCGACAAATAATAATTTTCAGCTATATTAATAACGATTGTGTTTTTAATAACACAAACTTTATAAATTCGGTCTATTTTTAAAGCATCTAATTCTTTATCATAACTAATTCCACTACAATTCCAATTATCTACATCCCGCCAATCAATACCATTGGCAACTAATAGGTCTGGGCTGTGACCATTAGGACCCATAGAGATACTGCCGCTAGGATATTCAGGAATATCGTTTTCTAGTTGAGCAAATAAACGATAGCTTAGACCATTAGATAGTTGACGATATTGATAATCTCGATTATTTAATGGATCACCTGGTATTTTTTGTAAATAAACTAAAGTGCCACAGGTTGAACTAATTCCGATATCACTCAAACATAGACCGGCTATATTAGCATCTAATGTTCCTGAGGCTGGCGGATAGACACCGGTTTCATTATAATAAAGTTCTAGAGCTAAATTAATTTGTTTAATGTCTGATAGACGCCGAGCATCTCTAGCTTTTGAACGAGCATTATTAAGAGCAACAACAGATAAAGTTGATAAAATACCAATAATCGAAATAACTACTAATAATTCAATGAGGGTGAAAGCTGGTGAGGATTCTTTTTGAAACATTAAACTTAATTATTATATACGGTGGGAAAAGTTAATTGATAAACACCTTGGTTGTTTAAGCTATAAATAGCTAATCCTTTTTGATCTATTACTACCGATTGACTCAGCTGGTCAAATAATAAATATTGACTAATAACTGTTCCATCAAAACTATAATTAATTATCCGGCTACCAGTGTCTTCTAAACAATAAAACCCTTGCTCATTTAATAATTGACAATTTTGCCAATTTTTTATTTGTGGTTCAATTGTTTTAATAGTAATCTTTTGTTGACGACCATTAGTCAATTTAAAAGCTTGGCCATCCTGATAAAAAACATATACCTGTCCATCAACAAATAATCCGGCAATTTCACCAGCTGGCAATTTATCGGTGTTCCATTGTTGGCCACCATCAAAACTACTGGCTTGTTTTTGATAACGATAAATTTGATTATCACCAGCCACAAGATAAATTCGACCACTATAAAAAGCTAGAGCCTTAATTTGATCAATTGCTTTATCCATCGGCCAATCTGTCCATTGACCATCACGGCTCAATGAAATAATTCGTCCATCATTACTAGCAAAATACCAATCCTGATTATCACTAGCCATCACTGTAATCTCTGACCAATCATCTGGCCAATTGACGGCCTGCCATTCTTGGCGACTATTTTGATAAACAACTTGACGATTAACTGAATCAACCCAGGCTAATAATTGACCATTGAGTTTTAACAGACTAGCCACCGAAGTAGTCGCATTAACTGGCTGACCAGTCAAAAGTTGACCGTCGCGCAAAGTATAAATCTGACGAACTTTACCCATTAAATCTTCCTGTTTTAAGATAGCCGCTTGCCAACGATCATTAATTTGTTCAGGTAGCCTATAATCAGACTGTTGCCGTTGATCGATTAAATCAGCCGCTTCGTCTAGACTTTGATTCGCTGAATCAAAGTTATTATATAAAAGATTGGCTTCAATTTGATTATGTTTTTGTTCAACTAAAGCAATGAAATCAATTTGTTCTTGTAATTTGGCCTGGTTAATTTGTCGATAACGTTGCCACACAATTCCGCCACTCAATAAAATCAAGCAAACACCAGCTAAAATTAAAAATAGGCGACTGCGTTTAGAAAGACCATGCCGGTAGCCAATAATTGGCTGATATTTTTTTCTAAATAAATAAATAATTTTTCGCCAAATAAGTATCAACCGATCTAGTATTGGTTTTAGGGGCCGTCTAATCGGTAACCAATATTTTTCAATTAATTTACAACGTTTCGGGGCTGATTTAAGCCAGCCTGCTAAACAATAATTATTAATTTGCCGTAATTTTGGTTGAACCTTATACCAACCAGCCCGACCAATTAAACTAAGTCGACCAAATCCACGATTAATAATTGGCCAACCTGACCAAGATTTAACACCATGCCGAATAGTTTGCCATTTCGTTTGACTAAACTCGGTCAAACGACGATAATCATTTGACCAATCACGTTTAACCAATTTAAATAATTGATTGATTAAAATAAAAACAATCTTTTTAAATAAATTAACCAATCTAGACCAGCCTGACGGATTAAGAATCTTTTCAGTTCTTTCCTCGGTTAATCTTAAATTATTATTAATCAATTGAGTTTGAGTGGTGGAGTGAGTGCTACTAACAAAATTAGCTGGAGCTTCTAAGCATTGCGCTTCATTTTGTTCATTAAAATGACACCGCTTAATAATTAAACCCAAAAAATCAACCCGCCGATTGGTTTGTTGTAAAAAATTTCTTAATTTTTCTGCACCAATTAATGGGGCCTTATTAGCTAATAAATTAAGAGCAGTGGTTGGTTCAATATATTCAGCTAGGGCTTCATTACTAACCAAACAATAGCCTTGGCCAGATAAAGAACCACTAAAAATTTCTTGAAACAAACGATTAGCTCGATCATAACCTTCTTCTGGCGGTACAATGATTTTAACAACTTGTTTATTGCTTGGTTGTTCAGGTGCCAGAATCCAAGCCTGATTACGACCAATTGAAGCTAAAAATAATCCCTTTTCACTCAATAGTCCAATAGTCGCACTAACTTCTGGCTGTAAATAACTAATCTTGTGTTCATCTAAAAAAACAGCTAAATCATGATTAGTTTGCTGAATAGCGGCTGTAAAAAATTTTTCCAAATCATTAAGTCCAGGGTATTCATTCTTATCTAAGTCGGGTTGCTGATAATAATTTAATTTAGGTCGCTCACTGAAAAAATCGAGCAAAAGCATGGCCTTGGCATTGGTGGCATAAACTTCGACCAAACTAAAGATTTTACCCACTCGCGCAAATCGAGTTTCATTAGTCGGGTCACCATGGTCAGCTTCGGCCCAGGCAATTTTAGCAACTGAACTGCTTTTTTGCTCAGAGCTTAATAATAGTGAAGCAAGCTTATAAGGCATAGAAAAAACGCTAAAGCTAGAGAAAGTATTTTAGCTTTCTATAAATAATATCTTGACGAAAATAATTATATAAGATATTATGTTTTTAGACAAGGGTTAACACAAAATTTATACAGCCCAATACCAAAGATTAAATTATATGTTAGAAAAGCTTTTTAGTTCACAGGCTAGAATGAAATTGCTTAAGCTTTTTCTATTTGCCGGCCCAAATGATTATTTTTATGTTCGCCAATTATCCCGCGAACTTGATTTGCAACTCAATTCGGTCCGTCGTGAATTATCTAATCTAGAAGAAATCGGTTTACTAGAAGTCAAAGCTGAACCAAAACAAAAATTGGGAAAAAAGTTTTATCAGGTTAATCAAGGTTTTTATTTACTAGCTGAACTCCGAGCTTTACTGGCTAAAGCTGAAATCGGTCAAGAAAGTAAATTAATCGCTGATCTACAAAAATTAGGTTCAATCGATTTATTATTATTAACTGGTTTTTTTACTAATGATCTCTTAGCGCCAACCGATCTTTTCATTGTCAGTGATCGATTTAATAAAACCAAACTCAACGACTTGATTAAAAAAATTGAGCAGGGGTCTGGTCGTAGTGTCCGCTATACTTTAATGGATAAAGCCGAGTTTGAATACCGTCAAAGCATGGCTGATGTTTTCCTCTATCAAATACTACACGGTAAAAAAGAATTAGTGATTAATAAGCTCTCTGTTTAGAATAATTACTTCTTATAAAAATAACTCAGCTCAATACTGAGTTATTTTATTATCCTAAAAACTATTTTAGCACTCTTGACACCTGACTGCTAACAATGATATACTGGGGACAAATAAGAAAAATATTTATGGAGGCACGACCAGCTTTAATTCTCAAGCTATTAACTGAAGACTATATCCAAACAGCAACACCAGTTGCTTCTCAAGTTTTAGTCGATAAATATCAATTGGATTTTTCACCAGCCACAGTTCGTAATGACCTAGCTGATCTAGAAGAGTCTGGCTATATTGTTCAGCCCCACACTTCAGCCGGTCGTATACCAACTGAGTTGGCTTACCGCCAATTAATTACCGAAATTAAACCAATCACCCCAGACTCGGTCGCTAAAAAATCTCTGGAACCAGTTTTAAATGATTTTGGCAATAATTGGAAACCACTAGCTAAAACCTTGGCTCAATTAACCAATAGCGGCGTTTTCTGGTCTTTCCATCGTTATGATTCTTATTATACTGGCCTAAGTGGCTTACTGAGCCAACCGGAATTCAAACAATTATCAATGGTCTATGATATCTCTCAGGTTATCGATAGTCTAGAAGAAATTATTGATGAATTATTTAATCAAATACCAGAAGAACCAATTATCCGTCTGGGTAGCGACAGTCCCTTTGGTGCTTTTTCTAGCACTATCCTTACTAAATATCGTTTTGACCAACATATCGGTCTATTTGGTTTACTGGCACCACTACGAACCGACTACCAAAATAATTTTAACCTAATTAACTATGTCTACCGAACCATCCAAGAAAAACGCTAAAGAAACAAAGGACAAAAATAAAAACAACGTTAGTCGCGAGCAATATCATGAGTTAGAAAATAAATACCAGCGGGCTTTAGCCGAACAACAAAACCTAATTAAACAACACCAAAAAGATCGAACCCATTATATTCATTATGCCAACGAGCAATTATTATTAGAAATCCTGCCGGTTTATGATAATCTCAAGCTGTCCTGCCGTCACTTTAATCCAGATAATACCACCAGCTGGCTAGAAGGTATCAATTATATTATTAAACAATTTCAAAATGTCTTAAACCAACAAGGTGTTGAAGAAATTAAAACCATCGGCCAAGCTTTTGATCATACCACCATGGACG
>Ga0265293_10002854_pt1 | contig 33425 bp, 29 predicted proteins | sample Munlanlewell138R_FD_192505 | JGI IMG/M metagenome (GOLD analysis project Ga0265293, IMG submission 192505) | Leachate microbial communities from a municipal landfill in Southern Ontario, Canada - Leachate well 138R | ecosystem: Engineered > Solid waste > Landfill > Unclassified | place: Canada... | reverse complement strand
AAAAAAAAGTTTTTGGAATTTAACAATTTTTGCTGATTTTCATAATTCTAAAAGAAGAAGCTACCGGATCGGTCGATCCGGTAGCAAAAAATGTGAAACTTAAGAAAAGATAAAAGGCCCGCCATGGAAAGAGAATTCCAAAAAGCTGGAGGATTACTATGGAAGTCATGAGGTTTAATTAATGACTAATTTGCGATTGGTAATAACCGTAGCACTTGCAAAGGTTAAATAGTATAATCCGGGAGACAGTCGCTGGGTATCGAAGCTAAAGGAATGACTTCCCCTGGTCAAAAAGCCATCATACAACTCCTCCACTTCTTTTCCGTTGATATCAAACACCACCAGACGAATATTTTCAGACTGACCCAATTCCAGAAATATTTCTGTGTGATTCTGCGTAGGATTTGGATAGTTGTACAAACGGTAGGGTTGTGATATTTTGTCAGGAATAACTGAGGCTATCTCCATTTTTAAAATCTCACCAAAGGTTCCCACTGCATATCCTGTATTACCTACCAAAGATACATCGAGCATTGTATTGCCATCGCTATGAATGTTTGCCGGCTCCCAATTAATCCCTCCATTGTAAGTTTCATAAATGTAAGTCGTTACATTATAATCACCACCAACTACAACGCCATAGGAGTTGTTGATGAAATCGATTCCAAAGAACATAATCCCGGGAAATATTTGCGCTTCCCAATACTGGCTATTCCAATCAGGGTTGGTGGTAATGAACCCGCCGGCATCGAATGTGGTTCCAACGGTAAAGCCATCGTCAGGCGTGAAAAAATGGCAACCATACACAGTAGATTCATAGGCAACATTGTTCAAAGTTGGATAAAAATCGAAAGTATCCCAAGTTTGACCACTATCGCTTGTGTAAGCAGCTAATGGTTCGAAAATCGCATTGCGTCCGATGACGGCTCCAAACTCACCACCTGCCATGCAGGCACAATGATAATTATTTACGAATCCACCGTCGATGTATGTCCAGTTAAGACCATAATCATTAGACCAAAGCACGGTATTACCGCTGCCTCCAGCTATCCCATTACCAGAAAACCCATCCACTGCAATGGCATAGATATTATACTCTTGATTACCTTGCTGCACGGTTTCCCAACTCTTCCCACCGTCAGGCGAATAGATAATTAAGCCCTGATCGCCGCCGATGATAATGCGATGACGATTGACATACTGCACATCATTGAGCGCATTATTTATCCCCAGATCAATTTTCGTCCAGGTAGTTCCGCCATCTAAGGTATGTAAAATCGTTCCAAACATACCAACGGCAATTCCCTCCTGTGGATCGATAAAATCCACAGCTTTCAGATCAAAATCCACTCCCGAATTTTGATGTTTCCATGTAGATTGGGCTGTAAGTTGACTCGAGCTTAAGAGCAACAGCAGCACTACTAAATACTTGTTGTGTCTTTTCATCTTGTTATTAATTAAATGAATAAATAAAATGATGTTGCAAAATTAAGTGCGGGTTGATTACCCGACAATACCACAAAATGCGGTTTTTTTTTCTGTTTATCCGTACCAGCACGGATATTTGAAAACAGGTGTTATTTTAAGCCGTGATTAGGTATATATTTGTGCACACAAACAATACGATTCAATGGCACAAGTACCCGCATTTTTATGGTTGCTGATATTGTTTTTGGTAGGCGTCGCCCAACCGAGTGACAGCATTCATAGGCTAAACCAACTAAGCTGGGAAATTATTTACAGTCATCCCGACACTGCAATTTACTACAGTCATCAAGCCAGAGCAATTGCCCAGATAAATGATCTGGCTATAGAGGAAATCCGTTCAGAGATGCTGCTGGGAATTGCCCATGATGTAAAATCCAATTACGATAGTGCTCTGATACATTATTATTTAGCACTCGATAAAGCACGCATTAGCAGGGATACTTTACTTATTGCCGGGTCACTTAGCAACATCGGTCTCACGTTTTGGCATCTTGGTTCTTTTCACAAAGCGCTTGAAAAACTTTACGAAGCACTTAAAGCACTTGAAACTACAAAGCATAACGAGTTGGAAATGGCCAATGTCCTCAACAATATTGGCTTACTCTATAGCGAAATGAAGGATTATCAGCAATCGGTCAGCTATTTCAATAGAACGCAAATGCTTTATCAAAACCAAAATGATTCGTTGGGTCTTGGGGCAGTCAAAACCAATTTGGCTATTGCTTGGTTTCGAATGGGACATCCACATAGAGCATTTCAGCTACTCGACATCTCTATACTTATCAAACGTCGAATGAAAGACCTGTATGGCTTAAGCATTTCTCTAAACCAAAAGGCATTATTTCTCATTGAGCTCCAAGAAATTGAGGCAGCCTATCCATTGCTCAAAGAATCGTTAATTTATTGCCAGCATACCAATAACCTTGCTGCACAAGCTACCGCTTATCAACTTTTACAAGATGTTTTTGCCAATCGAAAAAACTTTGACAAAGCATTTCGCTATAACAAGATGTCCTATGATATTGCAACAACCATTATGGATCGCAAGCTCATTGCAGATCATTATAATAGTCTGGCAAAGCTCCATCGAACACAGGGTAATTTTAAAAAAGCATACTTTGCTTTAGAGCAATACCTCGCTTTAAAGGACAGTCTTATCAATACCAGCCAACTAAACAATATTTATCAGTTTGAACTGGAGCATCAGTTGGATAAAAAGCAAACCCAAATCGCACAACTCGAACAACAGCAGCAAGTGCATCAATTAAAACTGGAACGGCAAGAATTGATTTTGAGTAAACGTAACCTGCTAATCATCGCTACTGTAAGCGCTTCGCTTGTGGTATTTATGTTGTTCTACATTCAACACAATAAACTACGCCAGCGTTACAAGCGACAACTAATAGAGGCTACTTTAAAACAAAAATCTCTACAGGCGCACAAGATTATTCAAGCAGGAATCAACGAACGCAAACGTATTAGCCATGAACTTCATAACAGCTTAGGTCAACTTCTTTCGTTGCTTAAAATGAATCTGACTGTCCTAAACAAAAAATATCTTATTGATAATGCAGCAGCAAAGCAACGCGTAGATGAAATGATGAGCCTCTCCGACAAGGCTATCAGCGAATTGAGGATCATCTCGCAAAACCTGTCACCGGTGATGCTTCACCAAAAAGGACTAGCCTCGGCTCTCAACGATATGATCGATCATCTACGCATTCATACGGCGATCAAACTAAAGCTAAATCTGATTAACCTTGACCAGCGTTTGGATGATCTAATTGAAAACACTGTTTTTGCTGTGATTCAGGAATCTGTTCACAACGCCATAAAACATGCTGAATGTAGCAATATTGATATTCAGCTGTTGCAAACCAGCCATGAATTGACCCTTATGATAGAAGACAACGGAAAAGGCTTCGACCAATGTAATTCAGCAAAAGGTATGGGGTTGCAACTCATTGATGAGAAAATCACAAACCTAAGTGGACATTTCCATCTTGATGCCATGCCAGGTCGTGGCACAATTGTTAATATTATTATTCCAATAAAAAACATTTTCGAGGTATGAACTCCACAGTTGAAAAAATAAAAATCTTATTGGTCGATGACCACCAACTGATGCTTGACGGATTAAAGACGATGCTCACCGAACAGGACAATTTACTCATTGTTGGCGCTGTAGCAAACGCCGAGAGGGCATTAACAGAACTGACATACAAGAACATAGATGTGATTTTGGCTGATATTAATCTACCTGGTATGGATGGTATTGAATTCACCCGACAGGTAACAACCAGATATCCAAAGGTACGATTAGTGGCTCTTACGATGCATAACGAAAGCTCTGTGATTAATCAGATGATTGCAGCAGGAGCATCTGGCTTTGTAATCAAAAGCAATAGTATCGACGAACTCATCGAAGCTATTCGGCAGGTGGCTAATGGCAAAAAGTTTTTGAGTCCCGAGGTACAGGCAATAGTAATGGACAACATTTTCCGGTATGATGATGCAATAACGAAGTTGCAGCCTGGCATAGTACAGCTCACTCAACGTGAAACTGAAGTTCTAAATCTAATCGCTTACGAAAATTCAAATAAAGAAATTGCCGAAAAACTCTTCATCAGCGAGCGTACTGTAGAAACTCACCGCAAAAATATCTTTGCAAAAACAAAAACAAAAAGTATGGCAGGACTGATTAGGTATGCACTTGAACATAAGTTAATTTCAAAATAACACCTTTTTTATCCGATCAAAAAAAATGAAAATGTAATGTGTTTTCAAATTCCATGCGAGCATCACTGATCCCGCAAACAAAATTGCCCCCAAGGAGTACCATGCATCAACTAGTATTAAAAATCCAGATACCGGCAGTCGCTGCGTGGTTTATAGCGCCCGCACCATCCTTTGGCGATGTGAAATTTGACGGCAAAGTACAAATCAAATCCATAAAAATCGCCGGCGCCGAAAAAAGCACCCAGATGATCGGTGCCGATGGTAATCATGTAGAAGCGAGCAGCAAGTCCTACATGCAATTTTTTAAAATCATACAACGAAACCGGCAACGACATCTCGAAATGGGGTGTCTCGTAGCGCAGATTCACAATGGCCTGCCCCGGACGCCTGAACTGAAAAGCACTTGTCTTGAGGGGAATCATCACCACGGCCGAAACATACCAGTCGGGGAAATAATTGTAATCGGCTTGCAGGCTAAGAGCTGCGGGCATTCCTATCTTTATTCTGTCGGCGGAAAAGGAGGCCAGCGAATCGCCGTAGAGCACCGTGCTCAACTCGTGCGCCAACTGGTTGATGTTGCTGTATTGCAGCGTGTCGAGCTGATCCCAGTCGGCCGACACATTATCGAAATATTGTTCAGCGGCATTTTCTTTAAAAGTAATGGCTCCGAGATCAAGCAATGAAATACCGATTTTGTAGATGTAATCTTCAAACTCCTCGGCACAATAGTTTTTGGCTCTTCGCGTGTCGGGTAGATCACGGTTTCGGCGAAACGTTACACCTGCATCTGCCGCCATTCCACGCCCTTTGAAAAACTTTCCCGGATCAGGAAAGTCGTTGGTATTGTAATCCAATGGCAGGCTGTAGCCAATGCGTGCATCCAGATTGCGGATGTCGATATGATCCTGATTGATCACCGTGTAATCGGCGTCATAACTTTTGAGATGCGCCCCGGAATAGCCAATAAGCCGCCGGATATTCCCACCCGCCGACCATTGATTGTATCTGAATTTATGAAAAGTTGTGGCATACGACAATCCAATTTCACCCCAGGCGACGCTGGCAAAACTGAACTCCTGGTGATGCTGTGGGATGCCATGCAGCGATTCTTCGTCGAAGCCTTCGTAAATCAATGTGCCCAGATATCCCGGAAACCGGTTGACGTGCGTCATAGTAACGGCGCGCGTAAAAAGCCCAAAAGCATGTTTTCCTAACACCATCGAAAACGAAGGGCCATAAAAGTCAGTTTGCTCAAAAACATTGATAAAATCAACGGAAGCGTCATAATCCACCCCCTCGCCTTTTACTTCATTGGTTGGGAAAACAGGATTGCTTGAGAGCATCTCGCGCAAGCGAAAATCGGCTCTGTGGATGTAGATAAAGTTGTTTTGCAGAAAAATGTCTGCCGAGAGAAGATTGACATCATAAAACAACTTACTATTGACAAGCTGCGAGGGGTTGAGCCGCACAGAGTTGATGCCGCCATAGTTGCTCAGGGCGATACCTACGCGTTCCTGTGCGTTCAAAGTCACCGTAATGAACATAAAAAGTAAGGCAAAACTTATCCGAAAGAAAAACGTACCCCTGGTCGAAAATTTACAATTGAGCCTTTGATTCAAAATAATTTACGTAGTAATTGGTAGAAAAAAATAGTCAGGTTCAGAAAAAGTAGTGGCGGCTAAAATAACATTTTAATACTTTCCCACACCACCCGCCAAAGTGCCAAGATAAAAACTCTTGTATTTTTGCCTTCTTTTTTTATTAAAAAACACAACTGCATGGAAGTAACGCGCATTTTTGATCTGCTCGACCGCTATGCTGAGCATTTTCACCGCCCCGACGTCTTCGCCGGCAAGCAAAACGGCGTATGGAAAAAGTACACCTACAACGACTACATCCGTCAGTCGAATCTGGTAAGCTACGGACTGATGGAGCTAGGCTTTCAGCAAGGCGACAAGATAGCCACCATCAGCAACAACCGTCCGGAATGGAACTTTGCCGACATGGGCATGATGCAAATCGGCGTGGTACATGTGCCGATTTATCCCACCATCAGCAGCGACGAGTATCGTCACATCCTGAGCCATTCGGGCGTGAAGGCGGCCATCATTTCCGACAAAACGCTTTACCAAAAGCTGCGCAAAGTCCTCGACACGCTCAACATCGAAATCCAGCTTTACACTTTTAATGGTATAGAAGAGGCTGCTGCGTGGCAACAGGTTATCGATACAGGCAAAGCCAACGAAAACAAACATCGCGAAAAGCTAAAGCAAATCAAAGACAGCATCAGCCCCGAAGATATGGCCACACTCATCTACACTTCGGGCACCACCGGACCGGCCAAAGGCGTAATGCTCTCGCACCATAATATTGTGAGCAACTTCATCGCCACGGCGCGCCTGCAGCCGCTCGACGAACGCCACAAGGTGCTTAGCTTCCTGCCGCTTTGCCACATCTACGAGCGCATGATGAATTATCATTTCCAATACAAAGGCATTGGTATTTATTATGCCGAAAACCTGGGAACTATCACCGCCGATCTGGTGGAAGTGCGTGCCGATGGTTTCAACACCGTGCCACGGCTGCTCGAAAAAGTTTACGACCGCATCGTTTCCAAAGGAAAAGATTTGTCTGGTATAAAAAAGACCATCTTTTTCTGGGCGCTCAACCTGGGGTTGCGCTACGAACTCAATGGTAAAAACGGACCTATTTACGAATTAAAACTAAAAATTGCCGACAGGTTGATTTACAGCAAATGGCGGGCGGCTTTAGGTGGACAAGTTAAAATAATTGTGTCGGGAGGCTCGGCGCTGCAGCCACGCCTCTCGCGACTTTTCTGGGCCGCCGGCATGTGCATTATGGAAGGTTACGGACTTACGGAAACGGCGCCCGTAGTAGCAGTGAGCCATGCGGAATACCCCAACCTTAAATTCGGAACCGTAGGGCCGGTGCTCGAAAATGTGGAGGTGAAAATTGCCGAAGACGGCGAAATTCTTACCAAAGGCCCCAACCTGATGATGGGCTATTATAAAGATCCGGAATACACCCGCGAGGTAATTGACCAGGAAGGCTGGTTTCATACCGGCGACATCGGCGTGCTCGACGAAGGGAAATTCCTTAAGATTACCGACCGAAAAAAAGAGATTTTTAAACTCTCGTCGGGGAAATATGTGGCGCCACAATTGATCGAGAACATGTTCAAAGAGTCGTCGTTTATCGAGCAGATCATGGTGGTGGGCGAAAACGAGAAATTTGCCAGCGCGCTTATCTCGCCCAACTTCAACTACCTGCACTTCTGGGCGATGAAACATAAAATTCACTATCGCGACAACCAGGAGCTGGTGAATATGCCAGAGGTGATCAATCGTATACAAAAAGAGGTGAACCGCACCAATGAGCGATTGGGCGCCCACGAGCAGATAAAGCGTTTCCGGTTGGTGTGCGAAGAGTGGACGCCACAGTCGGGCTATCTGTCGCAAACCCTCAAACTAAAACGTGCCGTCATCTACCGACGCTACGACACGCTGCTGCGCAAAATCTACAACTATCCTGAAAACGCAGGGCGCTGAGCGCGGGGCGCAAAGAACAAGGCGCAAGGGGGGGGAGAAAGTAGAATTATTTCAAAACGGAAGATTCCATCAGTTCCCGCACATCATCTTTGATGGTTTTAATGGCGGAAGCTATCGGGTCATTTTTTGTTTGCATAGCAAGTTGCAAAATGGCAGTGGCCAATTGTGGCGTCTCGGCTTGCCGGTCGGTTTGCCGTGCAGCTTCATTGATCCACTGTACCACCTGATTGCGGGCATCGGTGGCGGCTTGCCAGGCGGCATCGCTCACATAAAGTTGTTGCACCAGGTTGTGCTCATATTCGTCGCGGATGTTTTGCAACAACGCCTGCTGCAACCGCAGTGCATCCGGGTAATCGCTGGCCAGACGCATCACCAAATGCTCCGGATTGATGCGCTCCAGAAAAAGCATGATCCTTTCGTAAGCCAGCAACTTTATCTTTATCCAATCTTTGCGGCGCTCGCCGGCATTGTTCTGTTCACGATACCAGCGCTCCTGGCGCAGAAAACGCACCACAAGTCCATAAGCCAACAGCAACACCAACAGCGCCGGCAAAGTGTATTTAAAAATTTCGACCCATCCATTCATAACCATCTCTTTTTTGTTTTAAATAAAAATGCAAATATCGTTTTAATTTTTGCTGAGGAAATTTACAACCCATCTTTTACCACACAAAAAAATGAAACATCAAATAAAAACTTTGAAAGCATTTTTGTGTTGATCATTAAAAAACAACTTATGGACAACTTTGCAATCATTTTTGACATGGATGGCGTAATCGCCGATACTGCCGAATTACATCAAAAGGCCTGGATCGACTTTGTGCACAAGCTGGGGTTGCAGATGTCGCCCGAGACATTCCGCACCAAACTCTTCGGGCGTGCCAACCGTGAGATTTTCAACATCGTGCTCGACCGCCAGGTGGATGATGAGGAACTCAACGAGCTTATCACCAAAAAGGAACACCTCTACAGGCAATATGCGCAGGGTAAACTGAAGCCGCTGGCAGGTCTGGAGGATTTTCTGAAATTTGCACAAGCAGCTAACATACCCATGGCGGTGGCCAGCTCTGCTCCTCAAATCAATGTGGAATTCACCCTTCGCGAAACCAACCTGGCCACCTATTTCCTTCATATCACCAGCGCCGATGAGGTGGAGCGCGGAAAACCCGATCCACAGATTTTTGAAATTACTGCCCAAAAATTAGGTTTTGCCCCGCAGCAATGTCTTGTTTTTGAAGATTCTTACGCCGGGCTGAAAGCCGCCCAAAAAGCAAACATGAAAGTAATCGGGATTGCCAGCACCCACACAGCCGACGATCTTAGCGGCGACTATCCGGTGGTGAAAGATTTTACCGAAGTCGACCTAAAGCTCGCGCGTAAGCAGTTTGATAAGGAAGATTTGTGATTTGCGATTTAGGATTTAGGATTTAGGATCCGACCTCATGAATCATCATCAATAAAAAATAATGCAAAGTTTTAATCTTCGGGGGCTTGCTCTCGGGGAGAAATCCAGCGCAGCTCCAATTTGTATTTCCACACCTCGAAAGTTTTCATCGAGTCGGTGTGTGCCTGCAAGTCGAAATTATTTTTATCGTAAAACAATTCAGAGTCAGCCTGATCAGCTTCCATGACAATCATTGCGGGCAGGTTTTCCTCCTGGAGAAAACCGGGATCGGTAATGCCCAGCCAAACCGGCATCGAACGCGCAGCAGTGCCCCAGGTAACGGAGGGCGCCCAAGCTCCCGCCACCACACGATTGTTCCAATCAAAATTTTGCAGGTAATTGTTGGCGGCTGATAGTTGCCAGCTCCTTCGGTTGTAGGCTTCAAGGTTGTACCAGCCATTAAACAACAGCGCCACAACTGCTGCCGACAGTACAATGATTTTCGTAATCTTACCTTTTTCGATAAACTGATAAAGCACGGCTGCGGCAAAAAACCCTGCCGCCACATACAAGCCCAACAGATACCGCTGCGGCAAATAAAGCATGCCCAGCTTGTGCAGCTCAGCCAATGTCCAGATAAAACCAAAGAGAATGACCAGATGGTTCTTTATTTTGAATATCCCGCCAAACGCCGACAAAATCCACAGCAGCAACGCCACGCCAAAAAATATCAGCAATGGGACATTGGGTGCATCCCAAATATAATAATTGAAGTTGAAATCAATCGTCAAATTGATGCGCTCCCACACCTCGAAGATGCCGCCGGTTTGTTCGGCCATTACAGCATCATAAAAATCCTTGTTGGGCAGATACCAAATCACAAAATACAAGAGGGCTAAGGCAAACGTAAAACCGGTAAGAATTGCAGCATCGCTGACGAAAGCTTTGAAACTGATTTCCTTTTTGAGCCATTTGCTTAGGCCAAACAACGCAACCACCGTCGGAAGCAGTGCAGCGAGGTAGGCAAACTGAATTTTAAGCCCATAAGCCACGAAAATCATCAGCGCCGCCAGGGCAAGGTTTTTCTTTTTTTTATTAATAAAATAAAATTGCAAAAACAGAAAGCTGACCACCACGGCTGCGATGCTCACCATCTCGGCCATGGCATAATGCGAGAACTGAAACACCCTAAAATGCGCAAAAGCCACAGCCGCCAGCAGCAGCGCAAACCAACGCCACCGCGGCTTTGCAGCCAGCAGCCACAGCGCCAGCATTACAGCGGCAATGGTGATGAGCCGTGCCACCACACGCGAGGTGCCGGCAACAGCAAAAAAAGGTATTTGCAAAGCGCCGAAAAGCGGTCCCCGCACCAGGGTGGTGTTGTCGGTAAAGCCGAAACTACCGCTGTGTACAAAGTTGCGCGCCTGTGCCGAGTACAATCCTTCGTCGGTAAAGGCACCGCGCGTGTGCACATCCACCAGTTGATCGGGGTCGGAGGTAAGAAAAAACAGATGACCGGCCAACATCGCCAACAACAATAGATAAACGAGATGCTTCATGAATTTCAGCATTTAACAAATAGTGAATTGCCGGCAAAAGTATCGTTTCTGATGGAATGGAAATGGCAGGACGCGGGGCGAAGGGCGCAACGTGTTCCATGCATGGTTAAAGGTGGTATTGCCTTTCTTTGTTGCTTTGTTGTAAGGTTTGGCTATCTGCATATTTCTATACCATCTTAAATTTAAAAGAAGATATTTGCGCTTTTTCGAGCTAACTTTTAGTATTCACCGGAGATTTTTACAAAAAAAAAACTTTTATGAAACACACCTTCTTCTATTTAGTATTGCTGGCTACGCTGGTCTCTGCCTGCAGCCCTTCACAAAAAGTAACGAGCTATTGGGTAAATAAAGAGGCGATCCCAAAAGAACCTTTTAAAACCATTTACATCATCGCAATCACACAAAACGAAAATATGAAACCCGCCGTTGAAAACGAACTTGCGGATGTACTTGTTTCGAGAGGACACAAAGTGGCTTTGAACAGCCAGATTTACCCTCCTTCATTTTCGGCAGTAAAGCAGTTGACAAAAGAACAATTGGTCGAAACCATTGCAAAAACGGGCAGTGAAGCTGTTTTGACTTTAGCTGTGCTCGACACAAAAACTGAGACCTCCTACAATCAGGGATCCTCCTACGCGCCGATGAGCTATGGATACAACAGAAGCTATTACGGCTACTACAACTATTATTATCCTGTGGTTTATTCACCGGGCTATTACACTACCAATAAAACCTTTTACATCGAAACCAATTTCTATGATGTTGAAACCGACCAGCTTTTGTGGTCGATCCAATCGCAAGCCTACAACCCCGACAATTTCGACAGAATGTTTAAAGAATATACCAGGACAATATTGATGAAACTCCGCGAGGAAGGGCTGATCAAAAAATAGCTACCTGGTTATTCGCGCAGGGCGCGGGGCGCGGGGCGCAACGTGCTCCACACATCTGTGGTGAAAAGAAATGCAGGGCGAAGGGCGCTGGGCGCTGAGAGCAATAAATATTCTTTGTGCCTCTGTGGTGAAAAAGGATTTTTGTTTTCTTTGTTGTGAATAAAAAAGAATATGGCTCTACTTATCGATCTCACCCATACCCTGGAAAACGATATGCCTGTGTTTCCGGGCGATGCGCCACCAAAATTTACCCTGGCAATGACCCACGCCAGCGATGGTGCGCAGGTAACACGTATGAAAATAACTACCCACCACGGCACACACCTCGACTGCCCGCTGCACTTTATCGACGGCGGCGCCACCACCGACACCGACGATCTTTCGCCATTTTATGGAAAAGCATTTATGATCGACTGCCGGAAGTTTGGCAGCCATGAGGAAATCACAAAATCGCATCTCGGGCAGTTTAACCTGGAAGCACAGCAGCTGAAGTGGGTAATATTACGCACCGACTGGTACCGACATTGGGGAACCCAAAAATATTTCGATCACTTTCCGACGCTTTCCACCCAGGCAGCTGCATATCTCAGAGATATCGGCATCGGCGGCATTGGGCTGGATGTGGTGTCCATCGACGCCATCGATTCCACCGATTTTCCGGTGCACAAAATTGTGCTGGGCAGCGGCATGTACGTAATCGAAAACCTCACCAACCTCCACCTGTTGCCATCGCAGCCCTTTACGCTGGCCGCCTTCCCGCTACGCATAGCCCGTGGCGACGGTTCCCCGATACGCGCGGTGGCTATCTTGTGATTGAAAGCGAAGAGCGAAGAGCGAAGAGCGAAGAGCGAAGCGCGAAGAGCGAAGAGCGAAGAGCGAAGAGCGAAGCGCGGAGAGCGAAGCGCTTGTCGCAAATGCTTAGCCGTTTTTCGAGTTCCAAATAAATCTCAAATGGTCGCGAGCGTTTGATTTTTTGGAATTTTATCTGTTGGAATTTATTTGTGATTTGTTTTTTGGAATTTGAATTTTAATTTCCTGATTTCTCTCCGGTAAAATAATCCGTCTTGTAGCGAAACAGCACGTTGAAGGTAGTGAAGCTTCCATAAATGCGCGTGATGTATTGCTGCAGGTTCACTTTCTCTTCGTCGCTCAGCGCACTGCTGTTGATGCGTTGCTCCAGCACCCGCAGGCGGTCGCGTGCCATCACAATTTTATGAAAGAAAGCGTCGATGGGGATCTCTTTTTCCGACAGATCGCTGCGTCCCGGACGCAGAATCAAGGTGCCGCCGGCCCATTTGTCGCCCATCTCCACGGTTTCCTGCACATCCGAAAACTTGCGCAGCACCTTAACGATCATATTTTCGACCTGCTCATAGCTCACCAGGTCGCGGTCGGGTTCCATAGCATCAATCACCTCGAGTTGCTGGTAGCTCCGCGACAGCTTGCGCCAGCCATGCTCGATAAATACGATTTCCCACGCCTCGGCTGAAACCTGCGTGATAACGCCTGCTCCAAATTCGGGATGCCGCACCCGGGAGCCTATTCCTAATACTTGTTCGTCCATAGTTTTTTATGTGTTAATTTTCAAAATTTCAAGGCGCCACAGCTTTTGATTATCAAAAACATTACCTTTGCGCCCTTATTAATAAAAATCAAATTTCAAATTACAAAACTAAAACACCTGGAGGTAACAATGATTAAAAAATTATTTCTTTTTGCAATAGCAGCAATATTCTTTGCTTCCTGCAACAATGCACCAAAAGATCAGGCAGCAGAAGGCGACCAAATGTACGCCGCCGGAACCGAAGTAGTAATGGTTTCGCCCGACGAATTCAACGCCAACCCTGACGCTTTTGTCAACAAAAATGTAGTGATCGAGGGCACTGCTGTGCACGTGTGCAAACATGGCGGCAAGCGGATGTTTATCATCGGCACCGATCCCGAAAACCGTATTCAGATAAAAGCCGGCGACGCCATTGCCAGCTTCGACGAAACTCTGGAAGGCAGCGATGTAACTATTAATGGAATGGTGGACGAGCTGCGTATTGATGAAGCTTACCTCACCCAATGGGAAAATGAGCTGAAAGCTGACAACCCGGAGTCGGAGCTTAAAATTCATCGCGGCGAAGAAGGTCACCAACACGACGAAGGCGATGCGGATGCCGAATATGAACAGATAGAAGCATACCGTGCGCAACTGGCCGAGAAAAACGTCGATCATCTTTCCTACTACTCCATCATTGCCAGCGAGTACAAAGAGAAAAAATAACACCAACAGCGCAAGAACAAATAGGCCAGGAAAGTAGTTTCGTGGCCTTTTTTATTAATAAAAAAAGAAAAATATCAATGAAGATAAAATGGCGCAAATGGAACCGGGCTGTCCACCGCGACGTGGGCTATTTCTTCTTTGCCATGAGCCTTATCTACGGGCTTTCGGGCATAGCACTCAACCACATCGGCGACTGGAACCCCAACTACATCATCACGCGAAAGATGGTGGAGGTGGGGCATCCGCTGGATCAGGAGATAACGCGCGAGCAAGTGCTCGACTTGTTGCAAACCTATGGCGAAGCCGACAACTACAAAAAGCATTTTATGCCCAACATGTCGCAACTTAAGATTTTTTTGAATGGCGGCAGCCTGTTGATAGATGTAGAAACGGGCGAAGGTGTGATCGAAAAAATTTCGCGACGCCCCATTTTTCATGCAGTCAATTATCTGCATTATAATCCTAAAAAATGGTGGACCTGGTTTTCGGATGCTTTTGCCGGCGCCTTGATCGTGCTGGCCTCCACGGGATTATTCATCATCAGAGGGCGCAACGGCATCACCCGGCGTGGCGCCATCATCACCGCTGCCGGCATCATCGTGCCCATAATATTTTTGCTTTTGTATTACTAATATCAACACTACATGAAACCAACACGCAGCAGCGGCATTCTGCTTCACCCCACTTCTCTGCCGGGAAAATACGGCATCGGCTCGTTGGGTCTGCACGCCTTACACTTTATCGATTTCCTTCATCTTGCCGGCCAAAAGCTCTGGCAGGTACTGCCCATGGGACACACCGGATACGGCGACTCTCCTTATCAATGTTTTTCGATTTTTGCCGGCAATCCCATCCTCATCGACCTCGAAAGCCTAAAAGATGATGGCCTGCTCGACGAGACCGACCTCGAACACAAAGAGACTTTTGATGATGAAAAAGTGGACTATGGAAAGGTCATCATTTTTAAAAATAAAATCCTCTTGCGGGCTTTCGCCAAATTTGGCAACAGCCACCTGCTGCACGATGCGTACAATTTGTTTGTAGATGAAAACCAGGCATGGCTCGACGACTACGCCATATTTATAGCTATCAAAGAGCATTTTGGCGGCAACCCCTGGTGGGAATGGCCTGATGCTTATCGTTTTCGCCAGCCGGAAACGGTTGCCCGTTTTGCCAAAAGACACGCCTATGCAATCGCGTTTCAAAAGTTTGTCCAGTATGTTTTCCACGGGCAATGGCATCGTGTAAAGCGCTACGCCAATGAAAAAGGAATCTCCATCGTGGGCGACCTGCCGCTTTATGTGGCGCACGACAGCGCCGATGTGTGGAGCAACCACCAGGTGTTTCAGTTTGACGAGAAACGCAAACCCACCCATGTGGCCGGCGTGCCCCCCGATTATTTCAGCAGCACCGGCCAACTGTGGGGCAACCCGCTCTACGACTGGGACTACATGCAGGAGCACGACTTTGTGTGGTGGACCAAACGCCTCCAGGCATCGATAGCGCAATACGACATTGTCCGCATCGACCACTTCAGAGGTTTCGAGGCCTACTGGGCGGTGCCGCATGGCGACAAGACCGCACAAAATGGAAAATGGGTAGAAGCGCCGGGCGAGAAACTTTTTGAGGCCATCGCCGCCAGACTTGGCGAATTACCCATCATTGCCGAAGACCTGGGCGTAATAACCGAAGAAGTAGAAGCCCTGCGCGATGACTTTGGTTTTCCGGGAATGAAAATTCTACAGTTTGCCTTTGGCGGCAACGCCGAAAACACCTACCTGCCCCACAATTACAGCCGCAACTTTGTGGTATATACCGGCACGCACGACAACGATACCCTCAAGGGTTGGTTTGATGATCTCAAACCCCAGGAACAACTGTCGGTGCGCGATTATATCGACAGCAAAACCGGCAACATCAACCAGAAACTCATTCGTCTGGCCTGGAGCACGGTGGCCGATATGGCCATCATCCCGCTGCAAGACCTGATGGAGCTGGGAAGCGAGGCACGCATGAACATTCCGGGAACACCCTCGGGCAACTGGCAGTGGCGCTACCAACAGCAGCAACTCACGCACGACAAAGCTGCCTGGCTTCGACATATCACCAAAATTTACAACCGATAACCCCGACATGAACCACAAAATCATTATCTACCAAACCCTGCCCCGACTTTTTGGTAACAAAAAAAAAGAATCAGTTTTTAATGGAACATTGGCCGAAAATGGCTGCGGAAAATTTGATGATTACACCTCCACGGCCTTACGGAAAATAACCGAACTTGGCGCTACCCACATCTGGTACACCGGCGTGCTCGAACATGGCACCACCACCGACTACAGCAAATTTGATATCAAAAAAGATCATATTACTTTGATAAAAGGACGCGCTGGTTCACCTTACGCCATCAAGGATTATTATGATGTAGATCCCGACCTGGCCAATGATCCGCGAAAGCGAATGAACGAATTTGAAGCGTTGATAGAACGTACCCATCAGGCCGGACTGAAAATGATCATCGACTTCGTTCCCAATCATCTTTACAGAGAATATTATTCAGATGCAAAACCAGAAGGCGTTGAAGATTTTGGGCAGAACGACGACACCGGAAAGGCGTTTGATGCACAAAACAACTCTTATTATCTGCCCGGTACCGAGTTTCGATTGCCGGATGGGATTGAATGGCTAAAATCTATCAATAAAGAAATTCCAGAGGAGCCTTACCGGGAAGCACCCGCCAAAGCTACCGGCAACGACCGCTTTACGCCACATCCCCACAAAAACGATTGGTACGAAACCATCAAGCTCAACTATGGCGTGGACGTGCCGGATGGACGCAAAACTTATTTTGATCCGATGCCTGATACCTGGCACAAAATGCGCGACATCCTGCTTTTTTGGGCTGCCAAAGGTGTGGATGGCTTCCGCTGCGACATGGCTGAGATGGTGCCGGTGGAGTTCTGGCATTGGGCAATCGGGGAAGTGAAAAAACAGTTTCCTGAGATTATTTTCATAGCGGAAATTTATAATCCCTTTGCTTACGCTGATTATCTGCAACACGGCGGCTTCGACTATCTCTACGATAAAGCCGGTGTTTATGATACGCTGTTCAACATCTTCCGCCATGGGGCGAGCGCCCGCAGGCTTACCAGTTGCTGGCAGGCGCTGGAAGGTAAAGAGAAACAGATGCTGCGGTTTGTCGAAAACCACGACGAAGTGCGGATAGCTTCGGCGGCCTATGCGGGGCAGGCGCGGGCGGGCATTCCGGCCATGACGGTTGCCGCCGCGATGAATACAGGGCCGGTGATGATTTATGGCGGACAGGAATCGGGCGAAACGGCGGCAGGAGCCACCGGCTTCAGCGGCGACGACGGGCGAACCACAATCTACGATTACGCCAGTATGCCGCAGCACCAACAATGGATGAACGACGGAAAGTTTGATGGTGGTTTGCTGGATGACGAACAAAAAGCACTCAGGCAGTTTTACCAGCAGTTGCTTACGCTAAGCCGCGACAACGAAGCCATCTCCGGCGGAAAATTTTACGATCTGATGTGGGCTAATGCCAATGCGCCTCATGGCATCTATGCCTGGCTTCGCTACAGCGAAAATGAAAAGCTGCTGCTCGTAGTCAATTTTGAAGATGCCGAAATTGAAACCTTAATCAAAATCCCGGATCATGCCTTTGGTGAGATGGGATGGAATGATAAAAAGAAGCTTCGATTGACGGATATTTTGCAGCCCGCTACGGTGGGACTTCAAAGGGAGGAGATTTCAGAACGCGGAGTTCCTATAGCATTTGAAGGGTATGGAGCGAAGGTTTTGGAACTGAAATGACATACAGTCACAAAGACAGTTTATAATGAAAAGATTAAAAAAGTTAACCTTCCTAACCAAAGCGTCCGATGATTTTATGATGCATCGTTTTGTGACACGAAGGGCACAACACCGATAGATCATCGTTATTCAACGGATGAAATTCAGCATCAAAATTAATCTCATGCGTATCATGAATTTCCAAAAAGTAGGGCGAATGGTTTCTCCATCCGCATCGCTGGCATCCGCGGATATTTTTCAGAAGACGTCTTTTGTAGATAAAATCCACACTTCGTTCGCGCAAAAAATGAACAAACAACCTCCAGTATTTACCTTCATCAGAATACCATATTGACCAAAATGGATATGTTTTTTGAAAATCTTTATAATCGTAAACAATGGACGAGAAATAAAGCACATAAGGATTAAAGGGTTTCTGAAAATGGGAACAATTGTAAGTCGGAAAATGGCGAAGATAGCGGATGGGAATCAGCGGAAAGCGAGATTTAGTATACAAATGAATGGGCATTTGAAAATAAGTACGATCATAAAATCGTAACTGTTTTTTTGGATCAACAATCGATGATTTCAAATACCCTTCGCCCATGATTTTCCCAAAACCAAAGATGCCTTCACCACTTTCATTTTTACCATAAATGGCAACCTCCTCGAAAAACCGGCTGTACCATTTTTTTTTCACTGAAAGGAAATCCAGACAAAACATTTCGTCGTTGGGAATTAGCGACCTTCCGTTCTCTAAACGATAAATCCATGCCATCAGATGTTACTTTTGATTTTTGCAGCAAAGCTATCAAATTAACCAAACATGTTCGCTATGCTTTTCAAAAACTCAGCTCTTACCTATCAATTGTTTTTCACGGAATTGTAATTTCTCAATCATAACTCATATGGACGTCAATACAAACTTCAACAATAGAAAAATTTTGGATTTTTTGAACATTTTGTTTTAAACATTTTGTTCAATGGCGACAGCTTACTCAGGCAGTGATTTGGAAAGCACCTCGCGGGATGGTAAAGCTCTGGCAGGGTTTTGACTTTTGCATGACAGAGCGGGTTTTTCCTTGACTGATAGTGCTACTCGTAGCATAGCGAAACCCTGCCAGGGTACGGAGGGAACTTCCCGGAGCACAGCGAAACCCTGCCAGGGCAGTGGAACGAGCTTAAGGCCGCAGCAGGATTTTCCCTGCGGACATCGAGGAGATGTACTGCCGGATGCCATCCACAAAACCATCGAGAGGAAATGAGGCCTGAATCTGTGTGGTGAGCTTGCCACTGGTAAAGAGCGACTGTAGCGTTTGGGAAACTTTATCGAATTCTGCAGAAGATTTTTCGCTCATCCAACCGTTGAGGTTGAAGCCGCAAACAGTTTTATTTCTGAAAATGGCACCCAGCGTATCGAATCCCGAAAGCGGCTGCCCCGAAAGTCCACCGTAAACAATCACCTCGCCGTTGTCGGCCAGCGCGTTGAAGAGCTTTCCGCTCAGCCCCCCTCCCACTGCGTCGATGGCAGCAGTAGCCTTTAACTCAGAAGCCAGCGCACGAAGTTGCTCATCAAAATTATCCTCACCACTATTTAAAACATATTTCGCTCCCTCGTTTTTCAATTCCTCCACCTGTGCCGGTTTGCGCACCAGATTGATGACTTCGATGTTGTGGCTTTGCGCAAAATGGCGGATAAATTTACCAACCTGTCCGTTGGCAGCCGACTGGATGATGGTTTTGTGACCGCCCTTCTGTGCAAGCTCTACAAGCGCCCAGGCGGTAAAGGGATTTATAAACAAACAAGCCACCTGCTCCATCGGCATATCTTTATCCACCACGAAATAATCTTGGTCCGACAGGGTCACATATTCCGTCCAGGCGCCTTGGCGGTCGTCGTTTACATAAAAAGTAACGCGCTTTCCGATAAGGTTTTTATTTGATCCTTCACCCGTGCTGACGATGATGCCGGCACCCTCGAAACCCGCAATAGCAGGCAACGGTTTGCGTACATTGTAGCCGCCACGCAGAAAAGCCAGATCGGAAGGATTTATTGGTGAAGCTTCCACCCGCACCAGCACCTGGTTGGCGGCGGGTTGTGGCATGGGGACTTCTGCCAAGCGCATCGCGGCGAGCACGCGCAGCAGGTTGCCGTTGTATTGATTGAGCTGAACAGCTTTCATTGTTGCAGGGAGAGTCATGATTTGATGATGTGGTGATGTGTGATGTGATGATGTGGTGATTTGGGCTAAAGCCCACTGAATTATTTTCGCCTTTTATCCCCGGCCTAAAGGCCGGGGTTAGTGATCAGCCTGGCAACAAAATTTTATATCAGAGCCTTTGGGATTTGCTTTTTTATTAATACAAAAGCCGCCTTCTTCAAGCGAAAGCGGCTTTTGATTTATTCATTAAAAAAACGACTACCGCATGGGATATTTTTTGAAGATCTCGTCTGATTTCATCAGGATATCCACATATTGTGAACGTTTGTAGGCAAACGGGTCGCTCATTTTTTTGCGTGAGAGTTTGCCTTTGAAATCGTCGATGGTGGCATATTCTTTTTTGTCCATCCACTGGTTGAGGTCGGTGAGGATATTTTTGATCTGTCCGATACCATTTTTATACAAAGTGGTAACTACCTGCACGGCGTCGGCTCCGGCGAGGAGCATCTGGATGGCATCGCTGCCGGTGAGTATTCCGGTGTTGGCAATGATGCTTCCGTTGATATTGCCTGCAAGCATGCCGGCATACCGCAGCGAAAGGCGGTAGTCGCCATGGTTTGAGAGGAACCAGGGGAACACCATCTCTTCGGTTTCGATGTCGATGTCGGGTTGGAAGACGCGGTTGAACAGCACAAAGCCATCACAACCCAGGTGATCCATTTCTGCTATTACCTTGAAGATGTTGGTATAAAACGGGCTTAGTTTCACACTCACAGGAATGTTGACGACCTGCTTTACTTTTTTAAGGATGGCCAGTTGCTGCTCCACGATCTCTTTGCCGGCCTTCTTGTCGTCGCGGGGGTTGGCATAAAAGTTCAGCTCCAGAGCGGCGATGCCGGTGTCGGCGAGTTTTTTGGCATATTCTGTCCAGGTGACGTCATACACACAGTTGAGGCTGCCAATCACCGGCAGATTTACCTTTTTCACCACGCGCGCCAGGTTCATCAGATGCTTGTCGGGGCCGGCGTGTTCTATTTTCGGAAACAGCGTCACCATTTCGGCATGGCGCTCGTTGTATTCGCTGAGGTTGTCGTCGAGCTGAGCGCGCTCCAGTTGTATCTGCTCCTCAAAGAGCGATTTATAAACAATGGCGGCGGCACCGGCGGCTTCTATCTGCGCCAGCGCGTCGTCGTCCATCACCAAATTACTGGCGCCCACAATCAGCGGGTTTTTCAGTTCCAATCCTAAATAATTAGTTTTCAAGTCAGCCATGCTATTGTATTTTTTTGTTAATAAAATGTACTTGTTGCTTGTATTTGTGTGGGACAAAAGTATCAAAAAAAATCATCTCCTCCACGCCATTTCCATTCTTTAAAAATCATTAAGATAAAAAACGACGAAAAGATTCATCATATAATCTGAAATGAATTTAAATAACTGATTTTGACCTCCTGAAAAGGTTTTGTAAGTCGTCCAATTCAGCAGTTATGGTTACTTTCGTGCGAAATATTGAATTCATCGAAAATTAAGATTTAATCAATTCATAATCATGACTACAAAGAAAAAATTCATCACTTGCGACGGCAACTACGCGGCAGCACACATTGCCTACATGTTCAGCGAAGTAGCCGCTATTTATCCCATCACACCTTCGTCCACCATGGCCGAATACATCGACGAATGGTCGGCACACGGTAGAAAGAATGTTTTTGGCGAAACGGTAAAAGTATCGGAAATGCAATCGGAAGGCGGCGCTGCCGGTGCAGTTCATGGCTCTTTACAGGCTGGCGCACTAACAACAACTTACACAGCCTCGCAGGGTCTGATGCTGATGCTGCCCAACATGTACAAAATTTCGGGCGAGCTGCTGCCAGCCGTATTCCACGTAAGCGCCCGTAGCCTTGCTGCACAGGCGCTGTCGATTTTTGGCGACCACTCCGATGTGATGGCTGCCCGCAACACCGGCTTTGCTTTTCTGGCTACCGGCAGCGTGCAGGAAATCATGGACATTGCCGTCGTTGCGCACCTGGTGGCTATCAAGTCGCGCATTCCGTTTGTTCATTTCTTCGATGGTTTCCGCACCTCGCACGAAATACAAAAAGTAGAATATTTCGATACCGAGGAACTAAAGCCGATGCTCGACATGGAAGCATTGCAGCGTTTCCGCAACAATGCTCTTAATCCAGAAAATCCTGTAACCCGTGGTACAGCTCAAAACCCCGACATTTATTTCCAGTCGCGCGAAGCTGCCAACCATTTTTACGATCCGGTACCCGACATGGTGGAAGAGTACATGCAGCAGATCAGCAAGATGACCGGCCGCGAGTACCATCCTTTTACCTATTATGGTGCGCCCGATGCCGAAAATATTATCATAGCCATGGGTTCCATCACACCGGTGATACGCGAAACAATTGATCACCTTACCGAAAAAGGCGAAAAAGTAGGCCTGATCTCGGTGCATCTCTATCGTCCTTTCTCAGAGAAATATTTTATGCGTGTGCTGCCCAAAACAGTAAAACGTATCTCGGTACTCGACCGGACCAAAGAACCCGGCGCTACCGGCGAACCGCTCTACCTCGACATAAGAGATATTTTTTATGATAAAGAGGATGCTCCCATCGTCGTTGGCGGACGCTATGGATTGAGTTCCAAAGATACCACACCGGCCATGATCGTTTCTGTTTTTAATAACCTGAAACAAAACGAGCCAAAGAATCAATTTACGGTAGGTATTAATGATGATGTGAAATTCCTCTCGCTGCCACTGCTGCCCGAAATCAGCATTGTACCCAAAGGCACTTACGAAGCCAAGTTTTACGGTCTGGGTTCTGATGGCACGGTAGGTGCCAACAAAAACTCCATCAAGATCATCGGCGAGAATACCGACAAATATTGCCAGGCTTACTTTGCTTACGACTCCAAGAAGTCGGGTGGCATCACTACTTCGCACCTGCGCTTTGGCGACAAGCCCATCCAGGCATCGTATCTGGTAGGAACGCCCGACTTTGTGGCTTGCCATGTGCCGGCATATCTCACCAAATATCATATGCTGAAAGGGTTGAAAAAAGGAGGAACCTTCCTGCTCAACAGCATCTGGGATGCCGAAGAAAGCAAGAACCGCCTGCCCGATCATTTTAAAAAATACATGGCTGAAAACGATATCAAGTTTTATATCATCAACGCCACCGAACTGGCCGAAGAGATAGGACTGGGCGGCCGCACCAACACCATCATGCAATCAGCTTTCTTCAAAATCTCCAACGTCATCCCTTATGAGCTGGCAGTAGAGGAGATGAAAAAAGCCATCGTCAACAGCTTTGGCCGCAAAGGCGAAGAGATCGTCGAGATGAACTTTTCTACTGTCGATCGTGGCGGTGAATACCAACAGGTGGAAGTGCCCAAAGAGTGGGCAAAGCTGAAAATCGAAAAAATGACTGACGACCGCGACATTTCTGATTTTATTAAAAATGTGGTGGAGCCTGTCAATGCGCAAAGAGGCGACGACGTGCCGGTGAGCGCCTTCCTGGGTCGCGAAGACGGCACCTTCCCTTCGGGTCTTACCGCCTACGAGAAGCGTGGTGTAGCCGTAAACGTTCCTGAATGGATTGCCGAAAACTGCATCCAGTGTAACCAGTGCGCTTACGTTTGTCCGCACGCTTGTATCCGTCCGTTCCTTATCAACGAAGAGGAGATGAGCAAGGCGCCCGAAGGAATGAAAACATTGACAGCCATTCCAAAAACTTTTGCAGGATTGCAATACCGTATGCAGCTCAGCCCTTACGATTGTACCGGCTGCGGCAACTGCGAGGACGTTTGCCCGGCAAAAGAGAATGCACTGGTGATGAAACCTTTCGAAACCCAGCTGCACGAAGACGACAACTGGAACTTCATGGTGAAAAATGTTACCTACAAAGACAACATCGTACCCAAAGACAGATCCGTTAAGAACAGCCAGTTTGCACAGCCACTCTTCGAATTCTCAGGGGCCTGCGCCGGCTGTGGCGAAACGCCTTACATCAAGCTCATCACCCAACTCTTTGGCGAGCGCATGATGGTTGCCAACGCTACGGGCTGTTCGTCGATTTATGGCGGCTCGGCACCTTCCACTCCGTATTGTACCAACGCACAGGGTCACGGACCGGCCTGGGCCAACTCGCTCTTTGAAGACAATGCCGAATATGGCTACGGAATGATGCTCGGCGTAAACAAAATGCGCCAGCGTATTGCCGAGCGTATGAACCAGGCCATCAGCTCCAATGGATTGAACCAGGAGATGATTGCCGCTTTTGGCGAATGGCTCCAAAACGTCGACAATGCCGAAGGATCGGTAACAGCATCGGCCAGAGTAATTGCCGCTTGTGAGAACAGCGATTTGGCAGTAGCCAAAGAGATCATGAACCTGAAACAATATCTCGTTAAAAAATCGGTGTGGGCTTTTGGCGGCGACGGCTGGGCTTACGACATCGGTTTCGGCGGCCTGGATCATGTGGTTGCTTCGGGCGACGACATCAACATTTTGGTGATGGACACGGAGGTCTATTCCAACACCGGCGGACAAGCCTCTAAGGCAACACCGGTAGGAGCTGTGGCCAAATTTGCAGCTTCCGGCAAGAAAACACGTAAAAAAGACCTGGGTGCCATGCTCATGACATACGGTTACGTGTATGTAGCACAGGTTGCTATGGGCGCCAGCCAGTCGCAGTTTCTCAAAGCTGTGCGCGAAGCGGAAGCCTATCCGGGACCCTCGCTCATCATCGCCTACTCACCCTGCATCAACCACGGCATACGCGCCGGAATGGGCAAAACACAGGAAGCGGAAAAACGCGCCGTCGAATCAGGATACTGGCATCTGTATCGCTACAACCCAGCGCTGGAAGATGAAGGCAAAAACCCGTTCCAACTCGACAGCAAAGAGCCTGACTGGGATGCCTTTGCCGATTTCCTGGATGGCGAAGTACGCTATACCTCCCTGCACCAGGCCTTCCCCGAAGAAGCCGTGATACTCTCCAAAGAAGCGCTCAAAAATGCACAGTGGCGCTACAAGAGTTACCAGCGGTTGGCAGCAATGGACTTCTCATTAGAGGAAGAACCAAAAAGCGAATAATCGTTTTTGTATTATAAAATTAAAGCCGGGAAAATCTCCCGGCTTTTTTTATCAAAATAAAAAACGATGTACTTTTAATACCTGTACTTACTTTTTCCCGCTGTTTTCGATAATTTCGAGCGCATACACCCGCTGGCTTTTTACTCTTCCGTAGGTTAACACGATAAGGGTATTGTCGGTGGGATTGCTAAAAATGAAATGTGGCGTTGCTTCTGTCGATTCATATCCGCCACTGTTGTTGTTTACCAAAAAAGGTTCAGGAATAATTTTGTGTACTGCGTTCATTTCCTGATCGCAGGCATACAAACTGGTGTTTTCTTCGTAATAGTAGGAATCTTTAAAAATTAAATAATACTCATTGTTTTGGGTGTTGCCGGCAAAGTCGTGAATGACGTTGTAAGTGGAAACCGAAATCGTTTCCGTTTCGAGCACGTCATAGCCTGCCAAATTGGGGTTGATATGAATAAATTGCATGTCATCAGTAATAATCCTGGTGCCATCGTCGGATATCCATAGCCGATCAGCCTCCTGATATCTATTATTCGAATAAATTTCCTGAGGAGTATCTCCCTGAATATCTATCTTCATCAATTCCTCATAGTAACCAACTCCATAAAGATATTTCGATGAAGGATGGGCTTGGATGAAAATTCTATTGAGATTCATTTCCTGACTTACCAAATTCCGCGTATTCAAATCGAGGGTAAAGAAATTCTGGTTCCCGTATTCGAGTGTAATGTAAATGATTTGATTGGGAGTACCTGTTGCACTTACAATTTTTTTATTAAAATCATGCGAATACACTATGCTTTCGCTTTTAAGATCCAGCACAAAAAGGGAATGGTACTGCGAAATAATAAGGTTTTTACCATCCGGCATTAGTTGCAAAAAATCATTGTTTGAATGGGAATTCCATTTAAGATCAATTTTCCGAAAGGCCTTTTCATTCAGATCGAAAACCTCCAAATATTCTCCAACATCGGGTAAAAGATAAACCACCTGTTTGTCTTTATCAAAAGCCATATCACTTACGCTGTAAGAAAGCCGGGTTTTATTTTCGGGATAGTTACGGATTGATACCCCTATGCGGATGTCCTGCCCGACGTTGGATGAAAATGTGATGGACGACTGCACCGAATCGCCGGTAATTTTGTTGCGCAGCGGTGCGATGGAAAGGGTTTGGTAGGCGCCTGCTGCAAGCGTGCCCGACGTTTTGTCGAGCACCAGAAAATCGTCCTGGGCAGTAGCCGTCCAATTTAGCGTTTTATCCGCAATATTGCCCAGGCTCAGCTCGAGCAGATGAACATCATAATCAAAATCCAACTTGGATTTGCCGGGAAACAAAAAGGTTTTGTCATCATCCTTTTCGCAGGCAGAAAGAAAAAGGACAAAAAGCAAAATCAGCGGAAAGAATTTTTGTATCGTTGCCATCATTTTTATTTTTTTGTACATTTGCAAATATAGAAAAAATAAAAAATCTTATGAAAACAAAAATTATCACCTTCATTTTTGTCCTGATCGCCTCTTCAGGATTTGCGCAATCGGATAGCCTGACACCTAAATTCAGACCCACCGAAGGCAACCTTGCCCTTGAGCTTGACTTTTTGCCCTTTAGCGAAAGCGGCCCTATCGACTTAAAATCATTTCAAGTCCGCTATTTCATCAGCCCCCAGCTGGTGCTGCGTGCCGGTTTCAACTTCGACAGGGTAAAGAAAGATGATGAGCTTCCGCGGACTTTTCAACACAACGGCAACAGCATTATGAAGTTTAACAAATACGAAATGGATTACACCCTCTGGGGCATCAATGCCGGCCTGGCTTATCATTTTTTTGATAATACGCGTGTATCGCCATATCTTGGCATCGACATCGGATACGAAGCCAAGGCGGCGAAATACAATGATGAAGTCAACAGTTATAATTCCGGCTATCCGTCGGGAGAATTTGTAGTAGCAAAAACGGAAATCGAAAATGGCTGGGGTATCAACGAGGTGATTTACGATCCATGGGGCAATCCTGTTAATGCTTTTACGGTTCACCAGCGGGCATACTCGTCCATTAAAGCCAATCTGGTGGCCGGCACCGACATCTATATTATGAAGCACTTTTATGCCGGCGTGGAATTGGGTCTGGGGATGGAGACGATTAAATACAAAGAGGTTACGATGAAAAAAGATGGCGTTCTCAAGTTAAAATTCCCTGAGAAAAAAGATAATACCTTTGGTCTTAATTTTAATAATGCCATCCGGATTGGATTTTGGTTTTAATAGCCAACTCTTGCTAACCCCATGGAAATATTTTTCGGCACCAAAGAAGAGCACAACCGACGCCGCGAGGAGGAGTTTCTGAAACTTACGCCAGGCGAGCGGTTGATAGCATTTATCGAAATGGTGACTGCTCCGCGTGCCTTTCCGCTACCAGAGAATTATGAGCATCCCAACGATAAAAAAAACAATTTCGTGATACGGAAGAAAGATGGAAAGTAATTTTAATCAGGAGGTTTATAATTTTATCGAGGCCTGTCAAAACAACGGTGTCCGGATGATACTCGTGGGTGGAAATGCTGTTAATTACTATGGTTACAAAAGGCATTCGGCAGATATTGATTTTTGGATTGATAACGCCCATCAGAATCTGGATAAGATGCTCAATGCACTGCGGGAGCTCGGATACACCCTTGAAGATTTTCCACAAGAAGTGAGAGCCGGAAATCAAAACATTTCAATGAAACTAAGTCCAGACCTGGAAATCGAATTGATAACCCGTTTCAATCCCGGGAAAACTTTTGAAGAAGCCTACCAGTCATCGGAGGAATTTGTTGCAGCAGGGCAAAAAATGTTGAAATGGAATGTAATTTCGTATGAAGACCTGGTAAGCAGCAAGCTCAAATCAGGTCGTCCTAAAGATTTGTTGGATGTGCAGGAACTCCAAAGATTGAGAAAGAAATGATTCTTCTTTAGTCTGATATTATTTGGTGTATGCATCTCATCTGCGGCGCCTCAATAACTCGGTCCTTTAGCGTGTGGTCAGAAACCTGCGGACTTTAGCTCGCCATACTTTTAGATAAGTATGTTACTGTGAACTCATCATAACATTCTATTTATTTGGGCTAAAGCCCACTGAATGTTTTTTGCCTTTTACCCCCGGCCTAAAGGCCGGGGTTTGCCGGCTACAAAAAATCGGTACTTTTCAATAGCTCGGTCATTTAAGGCTGGGGATCATGGATTCGGACTATCTTCATCACCTACCGAAACAAAATCTCAAACACCTGTTCGATGCGTCCCACGGCGATCAATTGGATGCCGAACTCTTTTTTGTCCAGGTTTTTAAAACCATGACGCGCCACAAAGATTTTCTCAAAGCCTAACTTGGCTGCTTCGCTGATGCGCTGCTCCACGCGGCTCACCGCGCGTATCTCACCCGAAAGTCCTACCTCTGCAGCAAAACATGTTTTTGGATTGATGGGCATATCTTCGTTGGAGGAGATCACGGCGCTCACCACAGCCAAATCCACAGCCGGATCGTCGATGCGAATGCCGCCGGCGATGTTAAGGAAAACATCTTTGGTTGCCAACCGGAAGCCGTGTCGTTTTTCGAGTACGGCCAGCAGCATGTTAAGCCGGCGTGCGTCGAAACCGGTGGTGGAACGTTGCGGCACACCATAGGCTGCCGTACTCACCAGCGCCTGTATTTCGACAAGCATCGGGCGCAAACCCTCCATGGTAGCGGCAATAGTAATTCCACTAAACTGTTCGTCGCGGTGCGTAATGAGTAATTCCGATGGATTTAGCACCTGACGCAATCCGTCGTTTTGCATTTCGTAAATGCCCAACTCGGAGGTGGAGCCAAAACGATTTTTCACAGAGCGCAGCATGCGGTAGCCGTAGTTGCGGTCGCCTTCAAATTGCAGGACAGCATCCACCATGTGCTCCAGGATTTTAGGCCCCGCCAGCGCACCATCTTTGGTGATGTGTCCGATGAGAAACACAGGCGTATTGGTAACCTTGGCATATTGTTGCAGTTCGTTGGCACATTGCCGTATCTGCGACACGCTGCCGGCAGGCGATTCAATGCTTCCGGTGTGCAGCGTTTGAATGGAATCGACCACAATGATCTGCGGCTGTAGGCTTTCGATGTGTCTGAAAACCGTCTCCATATCCGTTTCGGTGAGGATGTAGGTATTGTTTTTCTTATCGCCCAGGCGAGCAGCGCGCATCTTTATCTGCTGCTCACTCTCTTCACCTGAAATATACAATACGGCGTAATTTACCATGTCGAGCGCCACCTGAAGCATCAGAGTAGATTTCCCAATGCCGGGCTCGCCGCCCACCAACACCACCGATCCGGGAACCAGCCCGCCACCCAGCACGCGGTTGAGTTCAATATTAAAAGTGTCAATACGATTTTCGGTTTGTGTGTCGATGGTGCTCAGCAACCGGGGAACCGGCCGATGCGCCGTTACAGTTTGCGAAAAGGTGGTGTTGGCCGTTTTACCTGCAGGTGGTTGCACCAGCTCTTCCACGAAAGTGTTCCACTCGGCGCACGACGGACATTTGCCCAACCACTTGGGCGACTGGTAGCCGCAGCTTTGGCAGAAATAGGCTGTTTTCGTTTTGGCCATGATTATTTATCTTTTGATGATGCCAACAAGCGCCGGATAATTCCTGAAGTGGAATAACCCTCCAGAAAGTCGATTGTCTGCACGCTTCCGCCTTTGGCTTTTACGATGTCAGCGCCAACGATGTCGTCTGTTTTATAATCGCTGCCCTTAACAAGTACATCGGGCTGCACAGCTTTTATGAGCTGGTAAGGTGTATCTTCATCAAACAAAACTACCGCACTTACAAACCGCAAAGCTGCCAGCACCAGTGCGCGCCCATCCTGATCCTGCACCGGACGCCCTGCCCCTTTCAGTCGCGACACCGAGGCATCGGCATTGAGGCCAACCACCAGCACATTGCCAAGATCGGCAGCTTTGGCCAGGTAGTCGATATGCCCACGATGCAGGATATCGAAACACCCATTTGTGAAAACGATCTTTTGATTTTTAAAATTCCAATAGGCAACTAAACGACCCAGGTCGTCATTCGCCTGTGGGAATATTTTGGACTGAATGTTCAGGAGATGTTGCATATTTTGTTCGTTTTTGAATGATGGGAAGAATGATCAATGAAGCGAAACCGGCCACTACGATCATCAGCGTTTGTGCTGTCCAGGTAAGCCATCCCAAAGCGTAGCCTGTGGTGGCGGGGATATGATAAAGCAGCAACACTTCGGCAATAATGGCCGGATAGATGCCGATGCCGCCCTGAACGACCATGATGCCGATGGAGCCAAAAATCAGCATCGACAGGCCGGCGCCAATGCTCAGATGAGCTGTTTCGGGGAGGCTAAAAACACACACCCACACCATTAGAAAATAAAGCACCCAGATGCCGATGGAATAAAGTACAAATGCGATGGGGCGCCGAATGCGGGTGATGGCCCAGAGACCATGCCAGAAGCCTTTGGCAATTTCGCGCATCCTGATGTAGAAGCCAGTGTGTTTCATTCGCTTTTTTAATAAAAAAAACAGGACGATGACAACAGCAATGACAGCAACAGCAATCAGCAAATAATTGGAGAGCGCACCCGAAAGATGAAATTTCGCGTTAAGCGGAACGAAAATTTTATCAGTGGCGTACTGATTTATTTTATCGAAGAAGATAAAGAGATTAATAAAGAAAAGCAGAATAAAAACGACGATGTCGACGCTGCGTTCCACGATGACGGTGCCGATAGATTTGGTAATGGGGATTTTTTCGTACTTGTTGAGTACCCCACAGCGTGTAACTTCGCCCAGGCGGGGCAGCGCCAGGTTGGCCAGATAGCCAATCATTACGGCTGAAAAGGTGATGGATACCCGCGGCTTGTAGCCAAGCGGTTCGAGCAAAATCTGCCAGCGCAGGGTGCGCGCCAGGTGGCTAAGAATTCCGATCACCAGAGCAAGTGCCAGCCAGATGAAGTCGGCATGGATGAACGAATCCCAGATCTCGAGTTTCTGATCCGGGGTAAGCTTTCGCATAAATATCCAGATGAAGAATATCCCGATAGAGAGAAAAAACAGGATTTTCAGCGCTGAGAGGAACTTCTTTTTCAAAAGCTGCTAAAGTTTGTTGTGTTGATCGGGAAAGATGATGGCAGGCTTGAAAGAGCGGGCTTCCTCGAAATCCATGCTTGCGTATGAGACGATGATCACCAGGTCGCCGGGCTGTGCTTTGCGCGCAGCAGCTCCGTTGAGAGAAATAATGCCAGAACCGCGCGCGCCTTTTATTACATAGGTGTCGAGGCGCTCGCCGTTGTTGATGTTGTACACGTGCACCCGCTCACCCTCGAGCAGATTGGCAGCATCCATCAGCTCTTCGTCGATGGCGATGCTGCCGATATAATTCAGATCGGCCATGGTGATGGTTGCCCGATGAATTTTGGATTTTAAAATGTCGATGTTCATAGCGCCGGCGAAATTACTATTTTATAATCATATTGTCGATGAGCCTCACCTTACCAAGATATGCAGCCACCAGCACCACCACACTTTTTTTCTCATCCCAGGTTTCGATGGGCAGCAGGTCGTCGGCGCCAACAATTTGCAGGTATTCAACCTGAATTTCGGCGTATTTGTTCAACTGATTAGCACCCCAAATCTGCGCTCCTTTAGGCGTAAGATGGCCTATCTTTTCTTTTATTTCCAGCAGCACCCGATGGATAACCGGCGCGATGGAGCGTTCGTGGTGCGTCAGCCGCACGTTGCGCGAACTCATGGCCAGGCCGTCTTTTTCACGCAAAGTGGGACAAGCAATAATTTCGACGGGCATCTTATGATATTTCACCAGCTCCTCTACAATCTTAAGCTGTTGATAATCTTTCATTCCAAAATAGGCGCGGTGTGGCTGGATAATCTCAAAAAGTTTGCGCACCACCACGGCCACGCCATTAAAATGTCCCGGACGGAACTTGCCCTCAAGCACTTTGTCGAGGTGACCAAAATTGTATTTGTCGTTGATGATGTCCTGCCCGGGATACATTTCCGAAGCCGTCGGAGCAAACAGCACATCGCAGGCTACCTCCTCCAGATGGCGGATGTCGGCATCGAGCGTGCGGGGGTATTTCTCGAGGTCCTCGCGATTGTTGAATTGAATGGGGTTAACAAAGATGCTGCAAGCCACCAAATCGTTTTCCCGATTGGCTTTGCGTATCAACGAAATGTGGCCGGGGTGGAGCGCTCCCATGGTGGGCACAAAGCCGATGGTTTTTTGCTCCTCACCCACGCTATCGCGCCAGGCGCGGGCATCGGAAATGGTTTTTAGTATTAACATAATAAGCGATTATCTTTCATCTAAATATTCGATTCTTAACGAAATAAATCCAAAGTAGTGTCTGTCCATAAAGAATAATTAATTTGTCATTTGTCTCCCCGCTCCTCGCTGGGATCGCCTTCGGCAATCCCAGCGAGGAGCGGGGTGTTGACAACCCTTCATTTCAAACCCAGGCATAAATGCCTCTACGAATTTCATTTCAAACCCAGGCATCTGGGCTGTGGATTTTGTCAGACATAACGTTTCCGCTAAGACCCGTGAGAAAAAATGAGCAGGAGGTCCTTTTCGAGGGCGGATGTGGTGGGTGATTCCACAATACGTCCCATTTCACGGCCATCTTTGTAAAAAATAAAGGTAGGAACACGCTGGATGTCGTAGGACGAAACATCCACATCGCCGCCCTTTTTCTGGCGATCGACACTGATGAGCCGAATATCAGAATCTTTGATGCCGGCCTCATCTATTATTTTATAAAAATGCGGTACCTGCGTTTTGCTGTCGTCGCACCAGCTTCCCATCACAACTACTACCTGCACATTTTTCTTCTCTTTCTTTAGTTTATTAATCACTTCCTGGTCGGGCACATAGCTGTTGTAACCCTCGTTGTAGGCATCCGCAAAAGCGGGATTTGTTAGTGCCTGGCGGTCGCACTGCCCGATAAGTATATCTTTTCCGCTCTGCGCATCAGTGATAACTTTATTGGTTTGCTGGGTATAGCCGGCCACAACAAAAAACATGATTGTGATAAAAAATAGCTTTTTCATGGTTTATAATTTTTAAAAAAGTTGAATACTATATTTCTATTCTCCAAAATTTGTTTTGATTTTTTCCAAAAGGTTATTGACCTCTTTTTCGAACATCAGCCTTATTGCAACTTCATTTTCATACTTTGTTTTCAAATCATTTTGTTCTTTTTGCAGTTGGATGATTTCTTTGCGCAAAGCATCGATGTTTTCGTCATCAGCAGCGGGTGTGAGGTATTCAATTTCGAGCATCATCTCCTGTCGCTTTACCACCTCAGCATCATAGGCAGTTTTAATGGCTGCAATTTGGTTTTGTAGCATCAACACCTCTTCGGCAGCTT
>Ga0265293_10002852_pt1 | contig 33433 bp, 30 predicted proteins | sample Munlanlewell138R_FD_192505 | JGI IMG/M metagenome (GOLD analysis project Ga0265293, IMG submission 192505) | Leachate microbial communities from a municipal landfill in Southern Ontario, Canada - Leachate well 138R | ecosystem: Engineered > Solid waste > Landfill > Unclassified | place: Canada... | reverse complement strand
TCTCTTCAGTTGGAAAAACTTCTACAAATTCTAGAATATTCATGCCTTAATGTTTAAATTTAAAGCAAAGTTAGATCGCTACTACGTAATCTATTTATGTTCTAGTGGTATGATTGCGGGGAAGCATTTATTAAAATATATACTCAATGGCCAAAAGCAGAGTTTTACAAGTCAAAGAATCAGCGATTAAAGTTATTAATCAGAATGATACGGATTACATAAGTTTAACCAATATGACTAGTAATTTCAAGGAAGGAAGTGGTTTAATTGGTAAATGGATAACGAATAAAAATACACTCGAATATCTTGATGTTTGGGAAAATCTAAAGAATGAAAGTTTTAATTACCCCGAATTCGAGGTAATTAAAAATGACTCGGGTGTAAATCGTTTTATAATGTCAGTAGGTCAATGGATTGAGCGAACAGATGCGTTCGGAATGATTGTGAAAGCAGGTCGATATGGAGGGACATGCGCATAAAGATATCATTAATAAAACATAACGCATTAAAGCAATTGAAGTAAAACTCTCCGTTTACAAACCGTTACCAAACACCATATCTCATGACATTAAGTCCTTTTACAACCTATAAATCAACCTATTTGCTTTCTATTCAAGATGGATTCTCGAATAAGCTTTGCAATCTATTTTATACCCCAAATAAACAATGAAAAACCCCCAACAATTCCACCCCAAAAACCAAAAAGAATGGAGAAACTGGCTCGAAGAAGACCATGAAAAAGAAGATTCAGTTTGGGTGATTTTCTACCGTAAAAAGTCTCCGGAATACAATATGGGTTGGAGTGAATCAGTAGATGAAGCAATATGTTTTGGGTGGATTGACAGCACGAAAAAAACGATTGACAAAGAAAGGTTTATACAATATTTTAGCAAGCGAAAAGCAAAGAGTAATTGGTCTCGTGTAAACAAGGAGAAAGTAAAAGCCTTAATTGACCAAGGGTTGATGCGAGATGCAGGTTTTAAAAGCATTGAAGTTGCGAAAGAAAATGGTTCTTGGACATTTTTGGATAGTGTTGAAGCATTGATTCTTCCAGAAGATTTAGCCGAAGAATTTTCAAATTTCGAAGGAGCTCAGGAATTTTATGATGGTTTAAGCAATTCAGCCAAGAAGATATTATTGTACTGGGTTATTTCAGCTAAAAAGAAAGAAACTCGGCAGAAGAGAGTTATGGAAATCGCTGAAAATGCTGGCAATAATTTGAAACCAAAACAGTTTAGGTAGGCTAAAATCTAAATTGAATTCAAAACTCTCCCATTTCTTATCATACATCAATGCCCACACTTTATCTTGTCCTTACCTTTGTATCAAAATAAAAACATAATTAATTAAAACATAAAAAAATGGTAACAACAGAAAAAGCAAAATGGAACATTGATTTAACTCACTCTGAAATCAACTTTAAAGTAAAACACATGATGATTTCTACTGTAACAGGTAGCTTCGGAAAATTTGATGCTAGCGTTGAAGCAGCAGACGATTCTTTTAAAGATGCATCGTTTAAATTTAATGCAGAGATTGATTCAATTAGCACGAACAACAAAGACAGAGATGCGCACTTGAAGTCCGATGACTTTTTTAACGCAGAGAAATTTCCAAAATTAACTTTCGAATCAACATCTTTTGATGGGGATAAAATGACAGGTAATTTAACAATCAGAGACGTAACCAAAGAAATTACAATGGATGTTGATTTCAACGGAGTGGTTGTAGATCCTTATGGTCAAACGAAATCTGGTTTCGAAATGGAAGCAACAATTAATAGAAAAGATTTCAACTTAACTTGGAATGCTGTTACTGAAGCGGGAAGTATCGTTGTAAGTGATAAAGTGAAATTGATTGCTAACGTTCAGTTTGTAAAGCAATAGTACAGTAGTTTAGTACATCTATTTTTTAAAAAAGTGGGTTTGTCTTGGACAAATCCACTTTTTTTTGTTTACTGTTTTTTCCAGATTCAAAGAACCAAAACAAATCATTTAAAGAGAAAAATAGTCGAAGTTGTTTCTAACTCCATTTTGGAAGGGGATAAAGGGGGAGGGTCTGATTACATCGTTCTTTATCAAGTGAAAACATCAATAAAATCTCTAATAATTATTTTGAGATTGAAATAATACCTGTCCCATCGTTTCATTTTAAAAAGAGTTAATAATAATGAAGATTGAAATTTCATTCAACAATAACGCTATCAATAACTTTTTTAGATTCAATCAAAACGCCTTTTTCAGTGTAATAGTTAATAGTTCCGTTAACTAAAAAAAATTCAGTTAGATCAAATTCTCCAACTTCGACAGTGTAAGGTACAGGCTCTAATGTCGCTGTGGTTGGTAACTCTTGTTTTATTCGTATAGTTCGCATTTCTCCATCAATAAAAACTGTTTGCTCGTCGTAGTATTCGGTTTCTTCTGGTTTAAGATACTTTTCCTTAACTGAGGTTTTTGAGTAAAGTTGACAATCCCGATATTCATAAGTGAAGTCTATTTTCTGAGCATTTTCGGAATAACTTGCTCTTTTAGAAATACAGCCAGTAAGAAAGTCAGAATACCAAACTGATTTATAAATGATGTGTTTATACATTTCATTTGGTTTGAAATAATCAATTTGTATAATGCTACCCTCTGCATTTAGAAATGTTCTTTGGGGAGAAGTGGAGTCTGTCGCATATATAAAAACTTGAGTTAAATCTCCCAACTCATTGTAGAAATAGCCAGTATCGATGTTTATTCCAGATTTATACTTTACAATATGCCAAAATCCCTCATAAAGCTCATCTGTTTTAATTTGATTGTTTCGGAAATTCGCTCTTCTTGGGGTCATCCATATTCCTTCGTTTTTACCTAATCTATCCTTTAGATTTAACGTTTCGCCCTTGTAAATAATTCCTTCTTGTTTTTTTCCTTCTTTGTATAGTATAGAAAATAACAGTTTTCCTTCTGAGCTGTAATATTCGATTTCTCCATTGTAAATTGCATTGTTTTTAAACTTACCTATGGTAATGGTGAATGGAATTCGAACTTTTGTATTCGGTAAGTATTTATTGGAAATGATATAGAGGGAGTCGTTCTCATTGTAAAGGAGTGTATCATAATGTACTTTAATATTTTCGGGTTGAGATCTTACAATCGTTGAAATAAGAAAGACAAAAAAGATAAAAATTATTGATTTCATGAGCTTTGAATATCAAATGTTATGCCTTTTAAAGGTAGCGAAATTTTAGATGATTATCCATCCTAAAAATAGAGTAATTTCAAATAATTGATTTCTTTTATCAAAAAAAACTTGTCACTTCAAACCATTAATCGTAATTTTACGATTGATATGGAGGTAAAGACAACAGCAACGAAAGAAAATAGATTCACCGAAGAGCAAAATCAGATTGCTTTGTTTGCAAAAGCACTCGGTCATCCTGCGCGAGTGAAAATATTACAGTATTTATTTGAAACGAAATCTTGTGTTTGTGGTGATATCGTCGATGAAATCGGTTTAGCACAATCTACAATTTCTCAACACCTCAAAGAATTAAAGAAAATTGGTCTTATTCAAGGTACTGTTGAAGGAACTAGCGTTTGTTATTGTATCAATAATGAGAATTGGACTAAAATGAAACAGTTGTTAGGAGAATTTTTTAATCAAGATCACGAGATGAAATCTCGCGATAGCTTGATAAAAACAGATTGTTGTTAGTATAAACGAAAAGAAAAAAATTTGAAACAATTCATCGTAAAATCACGATGAAGTAAATGTAACTAAAAATTAATAAAATGAAATTATCAGAAGTAAAAACAGCTTTAACAAACTTGAAAACAATTGCATTTCAATTGCCAAATGGAGAATTAGTTCCTAATCATTTTCACGTTACAGAAGTAGGGAAAATCAACAAAAACTTTATCGATTGTGGTGGAACAGTGAGAAACGAAGAAGTAATTAATTTCCAATTGTGGAATGCCGATGATTACGATCACAGATTGCATCCAGGGAAATTGTTGAACATTATAGAATTGTCAGAAAAAGTATTGGAATTAAAAGACCAAGAAATCGAAGTAGAATATCAAGGTCAAACTATCGAGAAATTTGCTTTAGAATTTGATGGGAAAAACTTCTTGTTGACGACAAAACAAACAGATTGTCTAGCTCCAGATAAATGTGGTATTCCTGAAGAAAAATCAAAATTACAAATGATGGATTTAGGGAAAAATGAAGCTGAAGTTTGTACTCCAGGTGGAGGATGCTGCTAGAAATCAGTTTTGAGTAGGGAATTTTGAGTAGTGAGGCTAGATCAATTGATGATTGCTTTTATCTTGAAACCCCCATTAATTTTTTTTAGCTAGAAATACTCAAAAAAAATATATAATCATAGTTTCTCGGAAAAAGATGGTTCGGAGCACCTCTCCCTTTGGAGGGAGACACAGAGGGAGGATAATACATCAGAAATTAAAATCAAGTGAATTAGAATTTTATAGCAAGTAAAATGAAACTATTTGAAAAAATAACGGATTTTGTGACACAATTAGATGTGTCCACCGTAAACGAAGAAAGAAAACAAATTCTTCAACCACTTATTGACTTCATTCAAATGAAGCAGAATAAAAATGAAGTGATAAACCTCAACTTTATCTGCACGCACAATTCTAGAAGAAGTCATTTAGCTCAAATTTGGGCGCAAACGGCTGCGCATTACTTTAGTGTTCCAAACGTGCTTTGTTATTCTGGAGGAACAGAAGCAACTGCTGTATTTCCTGCTGTGATTGAAACTTTGAAGGATTCTGGATTTAATATTTGCACGATGACTTCCTCGGAAAATCCAAAGTATGCTATAAAATACTCTGAAAGTCAAGCTTCAATTATTGGTTTTTCAAAGCGATGGGATGATACTTCAAACCCAAAAGATTCATTTTGTGCTGTGATGACATGCTCCGAAGCAGATGGCGATTGCCCAGTGGTTTTTGGTGCCGAAAAACGTGTTCCAATTCATTATTCAGATCCAAAAGCATTTGATAATTCTCCAAAAAAAATGGGGCAATACAGTAAAACAAGTTTGAAAATCGCTACAGAAATGTGGTATATTTTTTCTCAAATTAAACAAGCGTAGAACAAAATGAAAAGCATGAGTTTTTTAGACAGAAATCTAACACTATGGATTTTTGTAGCAATGGCAATTGGAGTTGGAATCGGTTATTTCGTTCCTACATTTCCAGATTTTGTCAATTCCCTAAGCAGCGGTACAACAAATATTCCTATTGCAATCGGATTAATTGTAATGATGTATCCACCTTTAGCGAAAGTGAATTATAGACTTCTTCCAAAAGTATTTAGAAACACCAAGATTCTTTCTATTTCCCTTTTTTTAAATTGGATTGTCGGACCCATTTTAATGTTCGCTTTGGCTATAATTTTTCTACGAGATTATCCAGAATATATGGTCGGAATTATCCTGATTGGACTCGCAAGATGTATTGCAATGGTCATGGTTTGGAACGATCTTGCAGAAGGGAGCAGCGAATATGGCGCTGGATTAGTTGCACTAAACAGTATTTTCCAAGTATTTGCATATAGTTTTTATGCATGGCTTTTTATTACAATCCTTCCTCCATATTTCGGATTCGAAGGTGCAATTATTGATATTTCAATTGCTACAATCGCTGAAAGTGTTGCCATTTACTTAGGAATTCCATTCTTAATGGGGATTTTAAGTCGCCAAATCCTCATCAAGCAAAAAGGAGAGAAGTGGTTTGCAGAGAAATTTATTCCTGCAATTTCACCTTTAACTTTGATTGCTTTATTGTTTACAATCGTCATCATGTTTTCCCTCAAAGGAGAATTAATCGTTGAAATACCAATGGATGTTTTAATCATCGCTGTTCCATTATTATTGTATTTCACCTTGATGTTTTTCATTAGCTTTTTCTTCACAAAAGCCATGGGAACTTCCTACGATAAAACCGCTTCCGTAGCGTTTACCGCAGCTGGAAATAATTTCGAACTAGCCATCGCAGTTTCAATCGCTGTTTTTGGACTCAATTCAGGTCAAGCTTTCGCAGGAGTTATTGGTCCGCTGGTTGAAGTTCCAGTATTGATATTATTGGTTAGAATTTCCTTGTGGATGAAGAAGAGGTTTAAAGTAATTCAAGCCTAGGAACTTGGTTTTAGCTATACAATCTATGCGGGTCCTTAACTTGTTTTAACTTTTCTTTTTCGCGGTGAACCTTTACTTCGGCAAGCACAGCATAAGTGTGAAATCCCTGCTTTTTTCTCTGTGAAATAAAATCAAGTGCCGAAGGAGCTATTTTCGAACCTCTAAGCAATTTTCCTCCATTTCTTTTTGCACCTCCTCGCACCTCTGCTTAATTTTTCTTTTCCTTCTCCACCTATTTTCTATCTTTACCCCAAAACGAAAACTCCCAAACATGAAACGTCGCGACTTCTTTCGAAATTCTTCTTTAACCGCAGCCGGTTTAGCATTGTCTCCACTGTTATTCTCTTCAGAGGATAACACTTCTTTATTGCACGAAGACCTTAAAGACGAAGCCAAAAACATTATCTTTTTAGTGTCCGACGGAATGAGTATCGGGACTTTGACAATGGCGGATATGCATTTGATGTCAACCACAGGAAAACACACGACTTGGATTGAGAATTACAAAAACGGCCGATTCAAAAGAGCCATGATGGACACCGCTTCTGCAGATTCTTTGGTTACAGATTCGGCAGCAGGAGGTTCAGCTTGGGGAGGTGGAGTTCGTGTTCCAAATGGTGCTTTGAACATGGGAGCAAATGGAGAAAAGTACACACCAATTTTACAGAAGTTTAAAAACGAGGGTAAAAAAGTAGGTTGCGTAACAACAGTTCCAATTACTCATGCAACACCAGCTTCTTTTTGTGTGAATAACAAAAGCAGAAGGAATCAACCAGAAATCGCAGAACAATATTTGGACTTAAAATTTGATGTCATGATGGGTGGAGGAGATCAATATTTCTCAGCCGACAAGCGAAAAGACAAAAAGGATGTGTACGGAAATTTCGTTGCTGCTGGATATGATGTAGTAAAAACAAAATCAGATTTAAATAAAGTTTCAAATTCTGAAGCACCGCTTTTGGGTGTTTTTTCAGACGATCCTTTGCCTTATACAATTGACCAGAAAAGTGATAAAGAATTACAAAATACTGTTCCAACTTTAGCTGAAATGACTGCCGTTGCAATCAATAAAATGAAAAGTAATCCTCAAGGATTTGTGTTACAAGTCGAAGGAGGAAAAGTAGATTGGGCAGCGCATGCGAATGACGCACCAGGATTAATTTACGATCAAATCGCATTTGACGAAGCACTGAAAGTAGCCTTGGAATTCGCAATTGAAGACAAGAATACTTTAATAATCGTAACGACGGATCATGGAAATGCCAATCCAGGACTATTCAAAGGTCGAAAAGCTGATGAGAATTTTGCTCGATTTCAAACCATGAAAAAAAGTAATACTTGGGTGATGCAGAACCTACATTCTAACTTAAGTTCAAACAGATTAACTGAAATGATTGAGTACGCTCAAGGTTATGCTATATCTCAAGAAGAAGTTAAAATCATTTTGAACCATGTTGAAGGTTTAAACGAAGAAGAACTTCAAGATTATAACAAAATGCCGTATGAGAAATACGCTCAAATTCAGAAGAAATATACCAACGTGGGCTTTGGAGATATGAGTCACTCCGCTGATTTTGTAGAATGTGCCGCTTTTGGTCCAGGAAGTGAATTGTTAACTCCTTTTATTCAAAATACTTATTTGCACAATATGATGCTGGAAGCATGCGGGAAATTAATTGATAATTAAAAATTGACAATTGATAATTTCTGGGGCGTGAAGTTTACTCGGAATGGGACGCGGATGACACGGATGCCAAGGCAGCGCGGATAATCACGGATTTATTAGGACCTTAATTCTATCAACTCTTTTGAGTACACCAATTGAATATTCTGAATTTTCACCATTCATAATTTTCTTACTATAATCATACTCAAAACTGCAAGGACATCTTTGGCCTGACATGAAACTGTCACCTCCTTTCAGAGACTGATCAATTATTTTATTTTCATAGAAATAAGAGGAAAAAATGAAGCCGCCAGAATTGCACATTGCGCTACTCAAAGAGCTTTGACACGAAAAATTTGAATATATCAATTTATCCATATAGAAATAGTAGGAACTCATACCGCCTGAATTCATTATACTACCAGAGTATACTCTGTCTTTGGTTAATTTTGTTTGAAGAGTAATTAAATTATCACCTTCGATATACTTAATCAGAGAGTCATTTCTGAAAAACGCATAAGCTATTGCAGCAGTATCTATTTGAACAATTGAGTCACCTCTACGGGCATAATATGACTTCCCAAAAGGATCAATAATTTTTTTTAACACAAGATTTGTGTCGAGATCTATTTTATTCACCAAATGTTTTAAAGCTTCAATCTTTGCACTATCCGTAAAATGTGTTGGAATTACATCGTTAAAAGATTTTTTCGCTATTTGTTTTGTGGTGTCACCATCCTTTGTAATGGAATCTAAAACTAATTCTTCCTCATTTGAATTGCATGAAAAAAGGAGAGATGATAGAATGAATAATATTATTTTATAGCTCATAATTAATTGTCTTTAAATTCATTTTAGGCTTCATTTTTATTCCACCTTTCTAAAGTAATAAAACTCATTGCTAGCGCCGGAATAAGAATGGCCAATATGTTCTTTTTGTCTTACGATGATGAGGTAATCATCATCATAATAATAAGGCTTCCAAATGTTGAATATTTGAATAAAAGAATTTTCAAAGTCATATGTCTCTTTAATCATAAATGCCTTAAAAATGAATTCTGAATTAAAAACATTCTTTTCAGACCTTTTATTTCCGAAATATAAATCAAGTATTGTGTTTTCTGAATTAGGTATTTGTCTTTTCAATGTTTCATTACTTAAAAGACTATAGTTAAAATTATTAGAAAACCATCTTTCAATTTTACGCCCCACCAATTTCCAATTTGCATTCGGGTCAATTGAATTTGCAAATTCTAACATTTCAAGGGGGTTTTGAGCTGATGGAATCTCCAGCTCCTTTTTTATTCTTTCAAATTCAGTCGAATCTTTTTGATCAACTTTTATTAAATATGGTTTAAATATTACTTCAACGCTATCAATTTGAGCAAATGTCAAACTTAAATCCATCGCAAAAATTATAACCATCAAATATTTCTTCATCATTTCTATTTTTTTAATCTCTTTTCCACCGCTCTCACTCTTCATCCGATTCCTATCGGATTTTAACTTTTCATTTATAACTTTTCATTTACCCCTTCCACCGTCCCTTTTACTCTTCATTTTTCATTCTTCATTTATAATTTTTCATTTATTCCATCCACCGTCCAATGAAACCCTTCCTTCATCAAAGGCATTTCCCCCCAATTATTTTCCTCACCATAAATCGTCCAACCAAGTTCTTTTGATTTAATTTCTAATGTTTTTGAAGCATCAGAATAACTGTATTCTAATTCAATTTTTTCTTCATCGTAATTGGTCAAAATGAGTTTGTTTTGTTGAATTTCTAAATGAAAATCTTTCATCGAATCGCCTTCATATTGGAAAATAAAATAACCTTGTCTGTGAATAAAAAATCTTTTAATATTTAAGTTTTCTAGAATTCCATCGGATTGAGTTTTTGTTATTTCATAAGCTCCGTGCATTGAGATTCTTGGCGCTATATCATCGTTATAATTCCCAGATTGAATATAAGGGAAAAGTGATTCACTGAAGATAAACAAAACAATAATTCCTTTGATTGAAAATCGAATAACCTTAGGATGAATGAAATTTTCTCCAGTAAAATATGAGAGAGAAATCGATTTATTCATCACAAAAAACTGAAGGATGTTTTTTAAAGATGGCGCCAATAGAATCAAAGTGATAAATAGTAAAAAAGAAGAAAACAGTTTCACGGAAATATCAAATCCAAGATTAACAAAAAGGACATTCAACAAAACACCTGAGAGAATAAATAGTCCTAGAATTCTAGTTTTCTTGAAGAGCAACATCATTGCCGGAATAACTTCTAATAATCCAATAAACACGCTGTAGGAATGTGAAGAACCAATAGTGCTCCAATACAAAATGTCTTTGTCTAACATTCCAAGCGGAGTAAATAAGGTATTGGGTTCTGGAAGATAAAATTGTGCTTTGAAAATCTTGTCAAATCCATACTTCAACATAATTAAAGCGAGATAATAAACCAAAATCAATTGAAGAATATTGAAAATTTTTCTTTGATTATTCTTCCAAAAACTTGAAAATTGAAGAAAGAGATTAAGGGATATCGCAATTAAAAACAACACCAAAAACAACAAATAAATCGTTGTTGAATCTGATGATATTTCCGGATTACTAACTTCAATCCATTCAAAAGAATTAGCAATTTCTAAAATTAAATCTTCAAATAAGAATCTTGTTAAATCCGTTTGGAAACTTAAATTTCTAAATGAAAAAGGAATAAAAATGACTCCTAAGACTCCAAATGTCAAGAGGGTAGAATAAAGAAAAGTAATCGATTTTCTCATTCTTGATTACTTTTTAAAACCAACAAATTCAACGTCACTTACCTTATTGGAAAAGTGAATTGGATATTCATTTTTGTGTTTAGATTTTATAAATTTCAAGGAATGCTGTCTGTTCAAAAAACTGTGATTATATAAAGTGTCTTTCTTTAAAGTATAACTAGATTCATCTAAATCTTCAAAATTTACCCGTCGAGTAGCAAGACAAAAATTAGCAGTTCTGTTTACTAAAATGGTTGTTGAATCATTTATCGCTATCACAGAATCCAACATTACACTTGGCGGAATATATGGATTTCCAAAATTGGAATTGTTTATCGTAAATAGATTGTTTTTATAAGCTTTCGAAAATGAATTTACTGATCCGCTGTGACTCTTATGCGCAATCAACTTGGTTTGAGATTGAACTGCGAATCCAAGTAAAATAAAGGAAATCAAAATGTATTTTTTCATGATAAAATGTTTTTGTTTTATCGATGTACATTTGAGTTGGGAAAGGGTTCAATAAATAATTACGAATTACAAATTAAAAAATCAGCGTTAAATCAGCGGTCGAAGATTTGTATCCTTTCTCGGCTAATTGATGGGTGAAAGCTAATCCAATGCCAGAGGAACCTCCTGTGATGATAGCGTAGGGTTTTTTTTATTTGGCAGGTTCATGAATAGTGTGTTTTAAATATAATGAAAAAGCTTGGCTTTTGTTGTTGCAATATAATAAAATACAATTAACTTCTGTTCAACAATCCCAGCGCACTGCATCTTTTTTAATAGCTTCTCAGTAAATTAATTATCAATGTGCAACGGCCAGCGTTCCTAGGCTAACTTTTACGTTGAGACTTCCTTCAAAAGCTGCCCGACTAGCAAATTCTAAAGTAGAACCAGTTGTTAAAACATCATCCACAATCAACACGTGTTTTATACCTACTAAAGCACCTTTTTTCAAAGCAAACTTTCCTTTCACATTCTTATACCTTTCATCTTTGCTTTTTCGAGTTTGAGATTCGTCATGAGTTTTACGATACAAAACATCTAAAACTGGAATCCCAAGTTCTTCACTTACACCTTGTGCGATTAATAAACTTTGATTATAACCGCGTGAAAACTTCTTTTTGGAATGGATGGGAATAGGAATTAAAACTTCGATATCGGCATATTTTGGATTGGTCTTTAACTTTTGAGCCATCATTTTCCCCATAAAATGCGCTAATTCTTTTCCTTCGTTGTATTTGATGTGGTGTAAGATCTTCCTAGTTGAATTGCCCTGTTCATAATACAGTAAAGCATATACATTTTCAATATTTAATCGGCCCCAGAACACTTGATCAGCTACCGAATAATCATCATATTTTTCGAAATATGTGAAGTGTAAATCTTGTTCGCAGAGAAAACATAAGTGTTCACTTTTTTGATTCAATTCATCGCCACAAACAATGCAAAAATGAGGATATATAAGAGAAGAAATCCCTTCGAAATACTGCTTTGCGATTTTAATTAGACTTTTTTTCATAAGTAAAGCGTTTTAACACACTTGTCTTTAATGGTCCGTACACACTTTCGTTTAAAAACAAGTAGTGTATTTCGTTCAAAAAGTAAGATAAAAAATCGATAAATCAATGCTTTAGCCTCATGTAATTGAGTTTTTTGCTCGAAATCTCCCTAAACTACATAACAACGAAAGTAAAAGCATAACGATTTGGAAAGGAAGTGATAAATTCGTAGAACACGTATTTTTCATCCGATCTCTATCAGATTTTAGTTTTTCATTTTTTATTTCCCTTGTTTTCTATCGAATTTCACTCCCTACTATACTACTTTACACAATTATTAATTGATAATTATAATAAGTCTCTGCAATTCTTTAACTTTGGAGGTCAAATTAAAAAAGACCAAATGAGCACAACAGACGCGATAAATCAAGGAGATGTTAAGTATTCAATTAATGACAAAGGAATTGCAACAGTGATTTTTAATCACCCATTGAGTAATTCGTTACCCGGTCGTGTTTTGAAAAAATTAGCCGATACCATTACAGAACTAGGTCAAAATGATGAAGCTAAAGTAATTGTATTAAAATCTGAAGGTGATCGTGCATTTTGTGCTGGTGCTAGTTTTGATGAATTAATTTCAATCAAAGACTTAGACACAGGAAAGAAATTCTTTATGGGATTTGCCAATGTAATTAATGCTTGTCGTAAATGTCCAAAATTAATCATTGGGCGCGTACAAGGAAAAACCGTTGGTGGAGGTGTAGGACTTGCATCTGCTGTAGATTACTGTTATGCTACGAAATTTTCTTCTGTAAAACTATCAGAATTAGCAATTGGAATCGGGCCATTTGTGGTTGGACCAGCTGTGGCTAGGAAAGTTGGGGATTCTGCAATGAGCCAATTGGCAATTAACGCTACAGAATGGCAAACTGCTGAATGGGCGCAAGAAAAAGGTTTATATGCTGAGCTTTTTGACAGTGTTGAAGAAATGGATGCTGCAGTAGATGTTTTAGCTAATCGTTTAGCAAGTTCAAATCCTGAAGCAATGAAATTATTAAAAGGAATCTTCTGGGAAGGAACTGAGAATTGGGACACATTGTTACAAGATCGTGCTGCAATGAGTGGTGAACTTGTACTTTCTGAGTTCACTATCAACGCAATCAACGCATTTAAAAAGAAGTAAATTCTTTATATAACTGTTCTTAGTAAATAGTGTCTGGACGGAAACACAAAGAGAATTACTGATCTTATTGAATTAAAAGAAATGATTTTTGAAGCTTTGTTTGCTTCGCAATAATTGACCATAAAACAGTTTTAGGTCCTTGTTTTTATGCTGTAGAATAATGAGTAAGAAAAAAGCACTTTGTTTGCAATGTAGAGAATGGTCGTATGATACAAATATTTGCGAGCACTGTGGGTACATAATTAGTCAGGAAGTTAAAGACGAAATTGAAAGGGAAGAGTATGAGCGACTTAATCCGCCAAAACCTCCATCATGGTTGGCAAGAACAATGGAGTTCTTACGCACTTCAAAAAACCCGTTTTTAAAATTGATTTACTATCTATTAATGGCGATTTGGGGAATATATGCAATTATCGTGTTGATTATTATGTACGTCGGAGCAGCAATCGCAGGATAGTTGTTTCAATTAACGCTGATAATCGATGAAATCACATTTCAACTTATGAAAACAATAACGCATCCTTTATTTATTGTGCTGGCGTTAATATATGTTGTCTATTATAGCTTGAAGCAAACGGACTTTGTTTTCCCAGTTTTTATTTCAAATTATCTCGCAGACTTATTGAGCATCTTCTTGGTGAATACTTTTACTTTGTGGAGTATAAGAAAGATAAAAAACAGACCCAACTTGGAGTTACCTCCTCATTTAGTTTTGCTAAGTGTCGTAATGTTCTCCATTTTTTTTGAATTCGTTTTACCGTTAAAAAGTCCTATTTACGTTTATGACCCATGGGATATTTTATGTTATACAATCAGCGGAGCAGTGTATGTTCTTTGGCGAAAAAGATTAATATTTAGTTCTTAGAAGGATTCCCTCGTCATTATGATACGCTTGCACGTAATAAGGTTCTGTCTGATAATTATAGAGCTACATATTTCAACTAAATTTCAAATTCCTATTTTCCCTTAAGAAATCACACTTTATCACTCATCATTACTTAAGTTCTCCAATCAATTCACTCAATCTTTCAATAGTTACATGGTCCATAATCACAATTTTATACCATTTTGGAGATGTATGAGAATCTGGAACAAGTCCGAATTTCTTAGCAACCTTAGTACTAATGAACTCACTCTTAATGGTGATAATGTTAGATGACGGATGACGGTAGTATTCGATTTTCAATTCATCTAACTTTTCACACATCCAAGCTGTTCTTTTTTGAAGAATAAAGACTTTTTCCATCCAACCATACGGTCCATATTTCGAAAGAATCATCCATACGGCAACTGCATTGGCACCAGAACGACTTCCAATTAATGTAGAATCTTCTCCTTCTACATAACTTGCCTCTTTTGTAGTTGCATATTGCATATAGTTCTTACGAATCACAAAGATACCTGTCCCGTAAGGAGCTTGGGCCATTTTATGTGCATCCAGCGTTACAGAAGTTATTTTTGGATTTCTAAAATCTAAATGATGTTCTATTTGTGAGAAAGGAAAGTAGAATCCGCCATAAGCACCATCTACATGGATGAAATAGTCCATTTTTTCTCTTTCTATTACAGTAGAATAAAACTCTGGTTCGTCAATTGAACCAAACATAGTTGTCATCATGTTGGCCACAACAATAAATGCTTTTACACCTTTTTCTTTTTGAATATCAACAGCGGCCTGTACACTTTCTTCGGTGATAAATCGACCATTTTCAGTAACTTCTACCTTTTGAACTGGCAAGCAAAAGACATTTCCTGCTTTATCCATTGAGTAATGATTGTCAGTAGAGGTAAGAATGCAAATTTCCTCATTCTTCAAGCCCTTTTCTTGCATGAAGTAGTTGCGATAAATCCATATTGCTTGCAAGTTAGCTTCCGTACCTCCTGAAGCAACATAACCATCGTAATGTTCGTCATCACCACTTAAGATGTCGTGTGCACAAATCTTAATTAAGTCTTTTTCTATTTCTTGAGTTCCAGCAAAAAATGACTCAGAAGAACCTAGAGTATGGCAACCAATGTGATTAGGATTCTTAATCATTGTCGATAAAAAAGGAGCGTCTTTTAGAAAAGCAGCATCCTGACTAAAAACATTTCTATCTAAATATGAAGCTGGAATGCCTAAGACGTTTTGTTCATCGTAATTCACATTTTTATCCAAAGCACTAAAAACAACTTCCTTGATTTCTTCCTCTGATTTTTTATCCCAATACTTATACATTCTGTCTCTACTTTTGATTCATTACAAAATTAAAAGAAACTAATGACTTGAGGGACTTTTATGCAAAGCTTATCCCTAATTAGTCATGAGTTTTCATTGAATTGTCGCCTAAACCCATGAGTTTACGAATCAATAATCCGAGCTATCGGATTCACGAATCACCTACTTACTTCTCTATCCTCACCCGAATATCCACCGCTGTTATTGAGTTTTCATTTGCTAATAATGGATTCAAATCTAACTCTACAATTTCTGGAGCAATATGAACCAAGGCCCCAACGCGAACTACTGTATCAATGAACTTCTCTTCATTGAGTGGAGGTCTGTTGCGGTATCCTTCTATTATTGGATAGCCTTTGAGAGAACGCACCATTTCCTTCACCTCATTTCTTTCTAAAGGTGCCAAAGCATTCTGTGTATCATTTAAAAGTTCTAAGAAAATTCCTCCAAAACCAAAAATCACTAAATGACCAAATTCTCCTTGTTTTACTGCTCCAGCAAATAATTCTTCACCGTTTAGCATTTCTTGAATAAGAACATTGGTCACTTTTGGAATTTTAATCAACTCCTCGAAATGTGTATGCATTTCTTCTATAGAATTAATGTTCAGTCGAACCCCATTCACCTCTGTTTTATGTACTGGTCCAACAACTTTCATTACCAAGGGAAACTTTACAGAATCTTGAATGGCTTTTAATTCATTTAAGTTTTTACATATAAATTGTTGCGCAAATGCAATTCCAGCGGCTCTCATTAAGTCTGCTGAATCTGTTGCATTCAAAAATCCATCTTTAGAAGCATTTATAATTCCACGAATACCAACAATATCCATTTGAGGTAATTCCACATCGAAGTAACTAGGTTTATGCATTGCATATACGTGAGCTAAAGCATTTCCTAGCACAACTTCATCCGAAAAATTCACTCTTCCATTATCTAAAAATGATTGAATTTCATCTTTGGCATTCATTAAAGAGGGAAGAACTGGGTAAATAGGATGTTTACAAGTTTTCATTTTTTCCTCTAAGACATCGTAAACATCTTTCACATTAAATAAACCGGGACTTCCAAAAACAACTACCATTCCGTCGATTTGAGGATGCTGATCACAGAAATCGATAATCAGTCCCAATTGTTCGGCATTTCCAGTTGCTAAAAAATCTATGGGATTATCTACAGAAGAACCTGGGTTGAGTTGTTTTAGAAGTTCTGCTGTGTCTTTTGGGTCAAGCTGCGGAATGTTTAATCCGTTTGATGAAAGTGCATCTGTTAACATTACTGCCGACCCCCCAGCGTGAGTAATAATAGCAATGTTTTTTCCTTTTAAAGGTTTTGTTTGAAAAACACTCGCTACTGCAATCAGCTCTTCTCGGCTGCTACAATAAACAACACCTGCTTTTTTAAACAATGCACGAATAACAATGTCAGAGGTTGCCAATGCTCCAGTATGCGAAGAAGCAGCTCTTCCTCCAGCTTCGGAGTAACCAGATTTAATAGCCGCAATATTACAGCCTTTTTTAATCAAAGACAAAGCATGCTTTAAGAATTTAAAAGGGTGTTTAATTTGCTCAAGGTAGAGTAGCTTCACTTTCGGACTTGCTTCTGGATCGAAATTCAAATCCATGTGTTCCAAAATTTCTTCTACACCAATGTGAGAAGCATTTCCAATTGAATAAATATTTGAAAAACGCAAGCCATTCAAAATCGCCGCTTCCATAAAGAAAACAGCAGTTGCTCCAGAACTTGAAATGAGTTCGCAACCCAAAGGATCATACTCGGGAATAGGTGAGGTGAAAACTCCTTTATAGTTTTCGTTGATTACACCAATACAATTTGGTCCAATTAATGAAGAATCTGAATCATTGATCAATTGTAAAAGCTCTTTTTCAAGTTGTTCACCCTCTTCTCCAGCTTCAGAAAACCCTGCCGAATAGATGATGAAAGCCTTCGTGCCTAGGTCAATGAGTTCTTTGATAATTTGGACGCAGATTTTTGCAGGGACAGCCAAGATGGCTAAATCAACAACGTCATCCAGTTCCTTAACATCAGAAACATGGATAACGCCATCGATAATGACCTCCTTTTTATTCAATGCATATATCTCTCCCTTAAAATTACCTTCTAAGAGATTTCTAAGTACTTTTCCTCCGGGTTTTTGCTCGTTCATAGAAGCTCCAACCACAATAATATTGCGAGGAGATAAAAGTTGTGAATTGATCATTTTATTTTATTTGTTCAAATTTTGCTTGGAAAAATCTAAGATATTTTGGTTCGTAAGTCATTTTTAAACCTTTTATTTTATTTCTTCTCTCATATACTGCTGCAACAGATTCTGCAATTACATCCATGTGTGCTTGTGTATAAACTCTTCGTGGAAGTGTAAAACGTACAAGCTCTAGTTTTGGATAATAATTTTCTCCATTCGGTTTTCTTCCTGCTGAAACAACTCCTCTTTCCATTGTTCTAACTCCAGAATCTATGTAAATTTCTGCAGCCAAGGTTTGTGCAGGAAATTCATCTTGTGTGAGATGAGGTAAGAAAGCTTTTGCATCAACAAAAATACCATGCCCTCCAAAAGGTTTTACAACTGGAATGCCGTATTCTTCCATTTTTCTACCTAAGTATTCAACCTGACCAATTCTTGCTTTTTGATGGTTGTCACTTACGCTTTCTTTAATTCCAACTGCCATAGCTTCCATGTCTCTTCCAGCCATACCACCATAAGTGTGTAGTCCTTCATAAACAACAACAAGGTTTCTTGCTTCTTCAAAAACTTCCCAGTCATTGGTTCCCATAAAGCCACCAATATTAACTAAAGCGTCTTTTTTAGCACTCATTGTACAACCATCTGTTAAAGAACAGATTTCTTTTACGATGTCTTTTATTTTAACATTCTTGTAGCCTTCTTCTCTTTGTTGAATAAAGTATGCGTTTTCCGCAACTCTGGTCATGTCGTGAATTACCTTGAGTTTATGTTTATTGGTATAAGCTCTTAATTCTTTCAGATTTGCCATGCTTATTGGTTGACCTCCAGCCATGTTTACGTTGGTGGCCATGCACACATAGGATATTTTATCTGCACCATGTTCTTTAACTAAAGCGTCTAGTTTTTGTATGTCAATGTTTCCTTTAAAAGGAAACTCATTGTATGGGTCATGCGCTTCATCAATGATAATATCAACGAAAGTTCCGCCAGCTAATTCTTGGTGTAAGCGAGTAGTAGTAAAGTACATGTTTCCAGGTACAATATCTCCTTTTTTAATCAAGATTTGAGATAAAATGTTTTCTGCTCCACGACCCTGATGCGTTGGAATAATATATTTATATCCGTAAAATTCTTGAATTGCTTTTTCAAGTTTGTAATAACTCTTACTTCCAGCATAGGCTTCGTCTCCTAACATAAATGCAGACCATTGTTGGTCGCTCATTGCATTTGTCCCGCTATCTGTAAGTAAATCAATGTAAACGTCATCTGATTTTAAAAGGAAAGTATTAAAGCCTGCTTCTTTTAAAGCTTTTATACGTTGTGGACGTGTGGTTACTTTTAGTAACTCAACCATTTTCATTTTATATGGTTCGGCCCATGATCTTTTATTAATTTTTGCCATTATTTTATTTATTTTTTAATTGGTTCAAAATGTGAAGTGAAATGTCTAAGGAATTGTGGCTCGTAGGTGATTTTATATCCATTCTTTTGATTGCGCATTTCTAAAATATCATCAAAAACATCAAGTACATAATCAATATGACTTTGGGTGTAAACTCTTCTTGGAATTGCCAGTCGTACAAGCTCTTGTTCCGCTGCAATTAATTTTCCTTGTTCGTCATACTTTCCAAACATTACACTTCCAATCTCTACTGTACGAATCCCTCCTTTTAGGTATAAATCGACGGCTAATGTTTGACCTGGATATTCTTCTACAGGAATTTGATTATATAATTTTTTGGCATCAATATAAACTGCGTGTCCTCCGATTGGCCAAACAACAGGAACACCTTTTGCTTTTAGTTTTTCACCTAAATAAGCTGTGCTTTTAACTCTGTAGTTTAAATAATCTTCATCAAACACCTCAGTTAATCCTATTGCCAACGCTTCCATATCTCTGCCTGAAAGTCCGCCGTAAGTTGTAAAACCTTCAGAAATGATCAGTAAGTTCTGACATTTAACCGATAATTCTTTGTCCTTAACTGTAAGAAGACCACCCATGTTAACAAGCCCGTCTTTTTTAGCGCTCATAATAAAAGCATCACCTAAATGCAGCATTTCTTGAGCGATTTCTAAATAAGATTTTTTAGAATATTCTTCTTCACGGTGTTTAACAAAGTAGCTGTTCTCTGCAATTCTACAACCGTCAATAACCATCATGATTTGGTGTTTATCGCAAATTTTGCGAACAGCTTTCATGTTAGCCATACTAACAGGTTGTCCACCCGAAGAATTATTCGTAACAGTCATTATTACCGCAGCAATAGCTTTAGAACCTCTTTCTTTAATGAGTTGCTCTAACTTTTCAAGATCAATATTTCCTTTAAAGGGCGCAAAAGATTCTACGTTATCTGCTTCTGTACAAACAATGTCAATAGCTTCAGCATTGGTATACTCTATATTTGCCCTGGTAGTATCAAAGTGAGTATTTGAAATAAAAACCTTATCTGGTCCACCAATGATACTGTACAATATGCGTTCTGCAGCTCTTCCTTGGTGGGTTGGTATAATGTATTCCATACCCGTAAGAGATTTTACTACAGATTCGAGGTGTTCCCAACTTCTAGCTCCTGCATAACTTTCGTCTCCCATCATGATGCCGCTCCATTGCTTGTCACTCATTGCGCCTGTTCCACTGTCGGTTAATAAATCGACAAAAACATCTTGCGCGCGCAATAAGAAAGGATTGTATTTTGCAACTTTTAAGGCTTCTCTACGGTATTCTTCGGTGGTTACTTTTAAAGGTTCAACCATTTTAATCTTAAACGGTTCTGTTAATGTTCTCATTCTTTCACTCATTTGCAGTGTTTTTTTAAAGTTTTACCAATTTCTATTAAACGGAGTTAACAAACTAAAAGTAATTGCGACTCTTTAATAAAGGACAATAACATCCAGTTTAAATGACTTAACTGAGAAAAATCATTTTTTTACCCGCTTTTCAAGTTCAAAACATTACAATTGTCAGTAAATTCACTAATTTTGGCGGATACTTTTAAAAATAACGACAAATTTGTAGTGTAGAATGAGCATTGCTTTAAAAATAAAAGATTACGGTCTGTTTACGAAGTTCAGGTTATCATTCTCTGTGATTATCTCTGCATTATCTGGGTTTTTATTTGCAGGTGGTGGGACTTGGTTGGAAGCTTTCTACCTTTTAATTGGTGGACTTTTAGTTACCGCTGCTAGTAACGGAAGTAATCAGATTTGGGAGCGTGACTTAGATAAGAAAATGGCGCGTACAGAAAAACGACCATTACCACGTGGCTCTATGAGTGTTGCCGAGGCGGTAGTCGTAGTGATACTTTCTTTAGGTATAGGTTCATGGATGCTTTACCAGTTGAATTTGAATTCAATGATTCTAGGTTTAATTGCTTATGTTTCTTATGCATTTATTTATACACCATTAAAACAAGTTACCCCTTGGGCTGTGATTGTTGGAGCTTTTCCAGGAGCAATTCCTCCAATGTTGGGTGCGATTGCTGTAACAAATGAATTCTCAGCGATGCCTGGTGCTTTGTTCTTTGTTCAATTTGTTTGGCAATTGCCTCACTTCTGGGCAATAGCTTGGGTAGCACACGACGATTATCAAAAAGCAAATTTCTACTTGTTGCCTTCGGGTTCTGGGAAGTCGAAAACATCTGCTTTTAGAATTGCACTTTCAGCTTTGTTGCTTATTCCATTTACACTTTTTCCATGGGTTTTAGACCTTGTAGGAAATTTTAGTGTTATAGCTGCTTCCGTTTTAGGATTGCTCTTCTTTTTATATGCCTATAAATTATACCTAACATTGGAAGATAAAGACGCTAAAAAATTAATGTTTGCATCATTCATTTATTTACCTTTGATCCAGTTTGTCTATGTCATTGATAAATACTTCTTTTTTACATAGTGTGAATTTTATATATAAAGCATAATTTAAAAGAGAAGTAAAAAAACAAAAATATAATGAAAAAGAATTTTGACGATTCATATCCAATAGAGGTTCAAACAAAAGTTAAAAGAAACTTAGTTTGGATTGTCATCGCAAGTATATGTATGATGTTTGCCGGTTTTACCTCAGCATATATTGTATCAATGGGGGATAGCTTTTGGGTAAAAGTTGATCTGCCAACAGCGTTTTTTATCAGTACAGCAATTATTATATTAAGTAGTATTGTTCTGATTGGTGCCAATAAAGCTGCAAAATCTGGTGATGTAAAACGTGCTAGAGTATTTATTGTTGCAACATTAATTTTGGGAATTGGATTTGCAGTTTTCCAATTTTTAGGATACAAAGCATTGGTGAAAAGCGGTGCACATTGGGTAACAAGTATTATTGTTGACGAAGGACGCTATGGAGATTATTATGAAATCAAAAAAGGTGGAGAATACTTAACGGTTGATAATAACCAATACTACCTCAATGATGTGCAAATTGAAGGAGAGGATAAGAAAGGTCTACAGGATTTCGCATCTCAGTTTTTAGTACCAAATTTATCTGACCTAAAATCGAAAAATATCAAATTTGGAGAATATACCTTGTTATATAAGAGTGAACCATTAACTTTCATGGACGGAGAATTTATTCGACCTAGTGGTGAACGTTTAGAGGAATTGGATTTTCAAAGGTTGAGATATTTGGCTCAGAACATTAAAGATGATAGAGTAGATTTCTTTATGCAAGGGGAAATGGGGAAAGACTTTAAATTGTACTATAACGGAAACGAGCTAGACTATAAAGAACGTACCTTAATGTATAAAGGAAAACCTCTAAGTGCAAATCTTCAAAATAAACTTTTGAGAGGAAATAAAGATATGAGCACAGCTTATTTCTACGTAATTACTATATTGCACCTTTTACACGTTGTAGCTGGGTTGATAATGTTGATTGTGATGTCATTGCGCTCATATACAGTGGAAAACGCTTATAAAATGGCTATGTCTTTAGGTGCCGGCTCAATATTTTGGCACTTCTTAGGTATATTATGGTTGTATTTATTATTATTTTTACTTTTTATTTATTAGATTCACACAAAATAATTTAAAAATGTCAGGACACGCTTCTAAAGAGATGAGAGCTAATGTCGGTTGGGACGGAAAAGGTTCCCCGTTTAGCGTAGGTTACGGTAAGTTAATGATGTGGTTTTTCCTTGTATCGGATGCTTTAACATTCGGTGGATTCCTAATCGCGTATGGTTTCACAAGGTACTCTTATGGAGGAGCTTGGCCAATTGGTGAAGAAACATTTGATGCTTTACCATTCTTACATGGTAGTTATCCGCTTGCTTATGTGGCGTTGATGACTTTTATTTTAATTATTAGTTCCGTAACCATTGTTCTCGCTGTAGAGGCTGGTCATAGAATGGATAGAAAGTCAGTAACTAAATGGTTATTTGCCACAATCGTTGGAGGACTTATATTTATTGGATCTCAAGCTTGGGAGTGGTCACATTTTATTCACGGAACAGACTTCGGTAGAGTTGAATTAAGCGACGGTTCTATTGCAACTGCAAAAGGAGAGTTTGGGAAAATTCATAACTTCGAAATTGTAAAGCCTGGTGCGCATTATGATGGAATTGGGGAGCTCATTACCAACGAAAACATCACCAAAGAAGATGGTGACTTAATGCACGCATTCCAACATGCAGCTGCAAAAAGAAGATTGTCTGGTACTGCTGGTGCAATGATGATTACATTGAATGATGGAACAATAGCAAAAGTGAACAAAGACACTGACCAAGGTCTTGAATTGATAGTTAAAGTGGCTGGAAGAGACCATGCAGTTTCTTCAGCAGCAGACGAATCTACTCGTATTCACGAGGATGAAGGTTCTGTAGCTTTATACTACGAAGCACTTTCTAAAGGAAATGTAGTTTATGGAGCAAACTTACACGAAAATGAATATGGACCACAAACGTATGGACATTTCTTCTTCTTCGTTACGGGATTCCACGGTTTCCACGTAACAATTGGAATTATCTTAATGATCATTGTCTTTATTAATGTATTGAAAGGTACATACCAAAAAAGAGGTCATTACGAAATGGTTGAAAAAGTAGGACTTTACTGGCACTTTGTCGATTTAGTATGGGTGTTTGTATTTACATTCTTCTACCTAATATAAACCAATAAGAAAATTAGATATTCATTTGTAAATATTAAAACATGGAACAAAGAGACGACATTATAGAATATTCCTTATATAACCATCATTCTGAAGATGAAGGAAAAAAGATTAGAAAAAAGATTTGGAAAGTAACATTGATTCTTTCAATTGTAACACTTGTTGAAGTGTTCTTTGGAGCAATGGTGAAGCAAGACAGTAGCATGTGGCTTACAGTGAAAATACTATTCATTTTGCTTACTATCGTTAAAGCAGGATACATTGTTATGACATTCATGCACCTTGGTGATGAAAAGAAAACATTGAAATGGATTGTACTTCTACCTTATTTAATCTTTATCGTTTACCTTATCTTTATTGGATTGAGTGAAGGTGCTTCAGTAGGAGCGAGAATGTAATTTCCTTAAAAACATATTGTTTTGACTAAAGAAAGAAAAAGAGGCGGATTTTTGAAGCCTCTTCTTATGATGTTTGTGGTTTTTGGTCCTGCAATCGTTTTGATTTTAATCACGATGGGGAAATGTGAACATAACTTTCAAACATTGCCTGTGTACTCAGAAATGCCTGATTATGAATTTATCGGTGCTGATGGAAAAGTAATCAATAACAAAACGCAAGAAGGGAAAATTACCCTTTTTACAACTATTCAAACTTCTTGTCCACAAAAATGTGCGATAGATCTTTTTAAATTTAATCTTGGAATTTATCAAGATTATAGAAAGAATCAAAAAAGCCTTGGCCACATTGAAATAATTTCCATTGTTACAGATCAAGAAGGAAATCCTGTTGAAAATATCGATGAGTTGTTATTTACAATGAACGATATGATTGAAGGCTACGACTCTACTATTTGGAATTTGGCGACGGGAGATCCAAAGCAAATCTATAATATAGAGAACAATGGAGTGAATTTATATTCTACAACTTCAGACAGTTCTTTTGCAGGAAGATCTTTCCTAGAAACAATGCTGATTGTAGATAAACAAAATCAATTACGACTTGTTAGAAGAGGTAATCAAGAAGGTTTAATTCGTGATTATAAGCAACACGTTGCACTTTTACAGAAGCAGTATGACAAAGATGATAAACTCAAAAAAGAGAAGAAGTAAGACTTTAATTTTATCTTCACTCCTTTTATTCACAATACTAATTTCATGTTCTGATACCAAAGACGAACAGAAGAAAGTAAATCTTCCATATATTGGCCATCATGATATCGTTTATCAAGCAACTGAAGGCTATGAAGTTGGAGATACCATTTTCCATACTATTCCTAAATGGACTTATTTAACACACGATTCTGTGTTTTTAAGTTCAGAAGACATCAAAGATAAAGTTTGGATAGCGGACTTCTTTTTCTCTTATTGTCCAACGATTTGTCCACCAATGACAAAAGCAATGCGGGCTGTAAATGACTCCTTAAGTGCTTATAAAAAGGACCTAAGAATTCTCTCTTTTACGATTGATCCAGACAGAGATACACCAGCTCGTTTACGTTTATACAGAAATCGCCACGAAGTTACAGCTAACAATTGGTTTTTCTTAACCGGGGATGAAGCAGAAACGCATATTTTGGGAATAGAAGGTTTTCAAGTACATGCCAATGCTGATGAGCAGGCACCAGGTGGATTTGCCCATAGTTCCAACTTTGTTCTGGTGGATAGAAATCAACACATTCGCGGAGTTTATGACGGTTTAGATGAAGACAGCCGCAATCAACTTATTATTGATGCCAAAAAACTACTCGATGCAAAATAAAGTAAAAAGCCCTGCACAAATTAAGTCTTTTAAAAGGCTTATTGTTGCCTTGTCTATCATTATTCCTTTAGCAGTTGCATTGCTCTTCGAAATTAAAGTGGAAGGACTAGATTTCTCATTTCTGCCTCCAATTTATGCAACAATAAACGGAATTACTGCTGTTCTATTAGTAAGCGCAGTTATTGCAGTTAAAAATAAAAAATTTAACCTGCATCAGAATTTAATGAAAACAGCATTGTTTTGTTCTTTGATGTTTTTAGTGCTTTATGTTTTGTACCACATTTCATCTCACAGTACTCCTTACGGTGGAGAGTTTCCGGGTATTTACTACACCATTCTGATCTCTCATATCATTTTAAGTATTGGAGTAGTGCCACTAGTACTTTTTACATATTTTTACGCATGGCAAGGTAATTTTGAAAAGCACAAAAAATGGACGCGTTTCTCGTTCCCTATTTGGCTATATGTTGCAGTAACTGGTGTAGCAGTTTATTTGTTGATTGCGCCTTATTACGTATGACTTGTTTTTAAAGTTTTCCATTAGTGTGAAATTTTTTCCATTAGTGCGAGATTTTTTCCGTTGGTGCGAGATTTTTCCGTTGGTGCGAGATTTTATCTCGTACCAACGGAAAATCAAAATATACTCATTATATTTGTACCGTCTCTAAGGGGTGTCCAGACATTTATCGTCTGGACTGAGATTATACCCATTGAACCGGATCAGGCTAGTACCTGCGGCGGGAAGATGACCTGAAACAATAGTGTTAATTCGAGTCCGATAATTATCGGAGTATTATAAATCCAAGAATTAGCCCCTGATTCTTGTTAAATGTTTTACGACATGAAAACAAGAAATGTTATGAAAGCCTTGACAGCGGCTTTGTTGTTGTCATCTAGTGCGGTTGCACAATTTCAAATCTCTGGAAAAGTCCAAAATGATTATGGTGAAAACCTTGTTGGTGCCACTGTAAGTATTAAAGGTGAAAATACTGGAGCAATTACTCAAACAGATGGCGATTATGTCATCAAAAATCTAAAAAGTGGTACCTACGAAGTAAGAGCAAGTTTCTTTGGGTATGAAACAATGTCTAAAATTATTGATTTGGACAAAAACAAGGAGCTTAACTTCTCGTTGAACTCTACCTTCTTTATGCAAGAAGGAATTGATGTTAGAGCAGTTAGAGCTGACAAAAAAACTCCAACAACCTACTCTAACCTAAGCGCAGAAGAAATTGAAAAGCAAAACTATGGTCAGGATATTCCCTATTTGCTTGATGCAATGCCTTCTACTGTGGTCACATCAGACGGAGGGTCTGGAGTGGGGTATACTTCGTTTAGAATTCGAGGTGTCGATCCAACAAGAACCAACATCACAGTGGATGGGATTCCAATGAACGATGGAGAATCGCAAACTGTTTTCTGGGTAAACATGCCGGACTTTGCTTCCTCTGTTGAAAGTATGCAAGTGCAACGTGGAGTAGGAACATCCTCAAATGGAAGTGGAGCTTTTGGTGCAAGTATTAACATTGCAACTAATAAGTTAGCGCAAAAGCCTTACGCGGTAATTGATAATTCTGGTGGTTCTTTTAACACCCTTAGAAACTCTGTAAACGTTGGTACAGGAATGCTAAACAATAAGTTCACCGTGGATGCACGACTTTCTCGTATCAAATCTGATGGATACCTCGACCGAGCGAGTGTTGATATGAAATCGTACTTTCTTTCGGGTGCATATCATGGAAAGAAATCGACGGTAAGACTGAACATTTCCAGTGGATTACAATCTACTTATCAAGCTTGGTACGGAACACCTGAAAGCCGAATAAAAAACGATGAACAAGGAATGATTGATTATGCAGACCGCAATGGTTTGTCGCCTGCAGAATTGGAAAACTTGTTGAATTCAGGGAGGACCTACAATGCATATACGTATGACAACGAAACTGATAATTATCAACAAGACCATTACCAATTCCACTATGCTTATCAATTCAACCGTAAATGGAACATGAAAGCTGCAGCGCACTATACAAAAGGACGTGGTTATTATGAAAATTTCCGTGCAAACGATAAATTTTCAACCTATGGATTTGACCCAATTACAGTTGAAGGAGTTGTAATCAATCGCATGGATATGATTCGTCAGAAATGGTTAGACAATCATTTCGGTGGAGGAGTTTTTAACTTCAACTACAACAGTCTAAAAGGGTTGGAGTTAACTTTTGGTGGTGGATTGAATAAGTATGTGGGAGACCATTTTGGAAACATTATATGGGCTGAATACATGCCGAATAATTCAAAAGAGGATAAGTATTATGACAACAGGGCAACTAAATACGATGGGAACATGTATTTAAAAGCGAATTACCAGTGGAAGAAATTTACGTTTTTTGGAGATGTACAATACAGACACATCGATTATGCATTCCTAGGAGTGAATGATGTCAATGGAACAATTCAAGAAGTTGACCAAAGAGTGTTCTATAATTTCTTTAATCCTAAAGCTGGATTGTCTTATAGATTTGATGAAAAAAACTCTGTTTATGCTTCTTATGCAATTGCGAATCGTGAGCCTGTACGCAAAGATTTTACTGAAAAAACAACAGAAAACCGTCCTTCTCATGAGGTGTTGTATAACCTAGAAGCAGGATATCGCTTAACACATAAAAAAGCATTCTTAAATGCAAATATTTACCACATGTTGTATGATAATCAATTGGTGTTAACAGGTGAAATCAATGATGTTGGAGGGTATACAAGAACTAACGTAAAAGACAGTTACCGTTTAGGTTTAGAGCTAGAAGGTGGTTACCAATTGAATAAAAAGCTGGGAATTACTGCAAATCTTGCATTAAGTGAAAACAAGATTAAGAACTTTGTTGAGTACGTTGACAGCTATGATGCTTCATGGACTACTATCCCTCAAACAGTAATCGAATACGGAACAACAGATTTAGCATTCTCTCCTTCAATAATTACTGGTTTGGCTTTGAATTATGCTCCTGTACAAGGATTAAGAATTAGTCTGATGAATAAACATGTTGGAAAACAATTCCTTGACAATACTTCAGATGATTCACGTGCTTTGGATGCCTACTTTGTAAGTCACTTAGATTTGTCTTATAGTTTTAAGGCGCTTGGTTTTGAAGAAATCACAGTGGGTGGAAGGATCAATAATTTGTTTAATGAAATGTATGAAAACAATGGATATACATTCTCCTATCTGGTGGGAGGAGATAGAACGCAAGAAAATTTTTACTATCCACAAGCTGGACGTAATTTCATGGTGCGTTTACTGTTGAAATTGTAATCTAAAACATTTAAAACAAGAGTAACTGGCTCAAAAGTCATTTTTGTAATTGAAATGTTAGGTGTCTCAAAAATGAGGAAAATGCAAGGCATTAAAAAATGAGTTTTTATTTTTAACTCATTCTGAGCGTTAAAAATAAGAACGGCAGGAGCGTACTGAAGTATGTGACTTAGTTAGAAATTTGAAAACAACGCAGCATCTTCCCAGTTTTGAGACACCTACTTTTTGTCCTTCTGAAAAGGAAGTGTTCTTTGTAGACAAATAAAGATTTACACCAAGTTTTTCTGTTTTTTATCTGCTATAACTGTGTCCTACTAAATATTGCGTATTAATTTCCTCCTGCTTTTAATGTTTTTAATTGATAATATTTTATACCTTGCATATCTAATTAATTATTTATAAAATCTAATGTTTATGAAAAAGCTTATTCACAAAGGTGTTCTTTCACTTGGAATATTAACATTGATATTTTCTAACTTATTTAGTGCTGATGTGATTGGACAAACAATTGTCCAAATAGGTACTGGAACATTGACCTCAACATCCACTCTTTACGGCCCGGTTTATAGATTTAGCGCTACTTCAGCAACTACTAATGCATCGAGTAATATGCTTTTTACAGCTGCAGAATTAAGTACAGCTGGTATAAATCCAGGAGATGTTATTACGGAAGTAGCCTTTAATAAAACAACTACAGGCTATTTTAATAATGGTACCGGTATTCCTTTCACGATGAGAATGGGGAACACGACCAATGCAGGTCCTTTAACTGGAACTATTGCTTCTGAATGGAGTAATATTTTGGCTACACAGAATATCGTCTTTAACGATCCGAACTTTAATGTTCCTCAAACAACAGGATGGATGACGATTATTTTAACTAATCCTTTTGTTTATTCAGGTGGTGCGATTGAATTATCAACTGAACATACCATGCCTGGTGGTTCGGGTGCAACAGGAAACATATCTTGGGAATATACAGGTGGTTTCAGTGATTACCTTATTGGTGCGGTAACTAATAACAGTAACGTTGGTACGTATAAACATCGTCCAAATATAAAATTCACTTTCGTAGCAGGAACTGCTTGCTCTGGAACGCCTAATGCTGGTGTTGCAGCAGGACCAGCATTAGTTTGTTCTGGAGATGCTTTCTCGCTTTCACTCTCAGGTTTATCCATAGGTAGTGGATTGAATTTTCAATGGTTATCTGCACCATCTCCAACAGGTCCGTGGACACTTATTCCTGGAGCAACAACAAACAACGCGTCTGTTTCACAAAGCGTTGATACCTATTATGCTTGTGAGGTTGTTTGTGCAAACAGTTCTTTATCAGATACTTCATCATTCGTATTCGTAGAAACGTCGAATCTTGTAGCTCCTTTCTATGAAGGGTTTAATAACGGGATTCAACCTCTTTGTTGGGAAAGTTTATCATCTGATCCAAGCGCAAGTGCTGATAACTACTGGAACTTTAATAAGCAAGGAGAGTATGGAGCACTAAATAATGGAAAAGCAATCGGAACTTTTGTTAATTCAGATGGTTCAACTCCAAATCCAGACAGTATGATGCTAATTACACCAGAAATTGATATTTCTCAGTTAACAACCCCATATTTGTCCTTTGAGTGGTTCAGTAACAATACTGATAACCCTGGAGATAACGTACCGCTAATTGTTGAAATATTTGATGGTACTACTTGGCATCTCTTAGATACATTAATTGGAGATGACCCAGAGTGGCAGTTTGTAAATTATAACTTAAGTGCTTTTTCAAATAATATGATTAAGGTGCGCTTTATGACAAACCAATCTGTTCCAAATACAGCTTTCTATAACGACATCCTTTTAGATGAAGTGAGAATTGATGACTGTGTAAGTTTAGGTGGGCAAGACGGTTCATTTGATATTTGTCGTATGGACAACACAGTTAATTTAGAGGACAACATTATTGTGAAACCAACTGGAGGAGGTATCTGGTCATTCCCGGGTCAGCCAGGTTTCTTAAATGATTCAATCCTTACTGTGACTTATCTACCAGCAGGTTCTTACGAAGTTTACTATGTTGAACGCTTTGTTTGTTATGATACAACTGTTGCTACAATCAATGTTTTCGATCCTTCTTCAGCAGGTATCGGTAGTGCTGATACTGTTTGTAAGAATGAACCACTTGATCTTTTCGCTGCTTTAGGTGGCAATCTTGATTTAGGAGGTGTTTGGTATGATTTTTCAAATACTGCTCTTCCAAATTCACAGCCAAAAGCACAAGCGATTCCTGGGAATTACAACTATATTTATATTGTAAGTAATGGAGTATGTCCTGCTGATACAGCAATTGTAACCATTAAAGTTAAGGACGATTGTGATTTCTTAGCTCTAGGTGAAGAGTTGTTTACTGATATTTCAGTATATCCTAACCCAGCAACTAGTCAGTTAAACATCGTTAATCCTTCTAACACTGCTTCATTAAAAGTAGAAATGTTAGATATGAACGGACGTATTGTATTGATCGAAAACAAAGCCTTTAACAATGCAACTGAAGCAACATTAGCAATTGAACACCTTGAAAAAGGAATTTATACGCTAAGAGTTTACAATAATGAAGGACAGAAAACTTTCAAAATTGTGAAGCAATAAAATGCTTAACAGATTTCCGATCTATAGATTTTTTAAAACGTTTCTCTTCGGAGGAACGTTTTTGCTTTTTATATATTCAATAAGCTGCTTTGCCTGATATCATTAAGCAGTGTTAGTATTCAAATCATGTTTAAAGTTATTTAAAGACCAAAAATTAAAAGTGTTTTGGATTGTGAGATTTACTTTTTATATTCGTACCTAATATAAATTACTATTTAAATATATTACCTATGAAAAAATATTTTTTTATGAAAGCATTTTTGCTTTTTTTCTTTGCGTTTTTCATTTCGCACTTTTCAAAGTGGAACAATGTTAATGCACAAGGAACTGTAGTAACCTCACCCCCAGTGAATGGAACCACAACGTGGGGGGGAATTACTTTTAATCTTCAAGCAGCTCAAGCTATTATTATTGACACTATTTATGTGAACACAAGTGGTTCCATAGGGTCAACAGTTAATTTAGAGATTTGGTATAATCCAACTGCAATTAATGGACAGCCAGCACCTTTTACAGGAGCGCCATGGGTAAACGTCCTAGCAAATCAATCTGTGCCAGCAGGAGTGAATTTGGCGCCAATATTTATTCCAGGAGGATTGACAATTCCTGCAGGAAGTAATTGGGGGTTTTATATAGGAGACCCTGCTTTTACTAACACAGGAGTAAGATATGGTTCATCAAGTACAGCATCAATAGTAACAGATGGTGTTGTAACTATTGAAATGGGAACAAACATTGGTTATGGTTGGGTTAGAAATACTGCAACCACAAGTAATCACCCTAGATTTTTTGCTGGTGGAGTAAATTATAATTTTGCTGCACCTTGTACGGGAGCACCAGTTGCAGGTACGGCTGTTGCACCAACAAGTGTTTGTGCAAATGAAAACTTCTCTGTATCACTGACAGGGAATACATCAGCAACCGGCTTAACTTACCAGTGGAGGTCTTCTTCATCTGCAACAGGACCTTGGACTCCAATTGCTGGAGCAACGTCGTTGTCAGTGAATATTTCTCAAACTGTAGACACTTACTATTCATGTGAAGTAACATGTGTCAATGGTGGTTTGTCTGACGTATCTTCGACTGTATTTGTTCAAACATCACCAAACTTACCAGCAGGAACATATACTGTTGGAACAGGAGGAGATTATGCTTCATTCTCAGCAGCTGCAGCAGCATTGTCATGTGGAATAGCTGGACCAGTTGTTTTTAATGCATTAACTGGTTCAGGACCTTTTAACGAACAAGTTGTTATCCCTGAAATTATAAACACAAGTGCTGTCAACACTGTTACATTTAATGGGAATGGTGAAACATTGACTTCAACAACTACAACGAGTGCTAGAAGTTTGTTTTTGCTTGATGGAGCAGATTATGTTACGATTAATAATTTTAACTTAGTTACTCAATCAGATTTAAACAATTCCGTAATCCAATTGACTAACAACGCAGATCACAATACGATTTCCAATAATATTGTAGATATGACCTCTACTTTAACGAATACGGGTTCTACTAATGTTGGAATTGTTGTTTCTGGAAGTTTAACCAGTGCAACTGCAGTAACGGGTGCTTCTGGGTCAGACAACACGATTACAGGTAACACAATCAAAGGAGGTTATTACAGTATCAATGTCAACGGAGAATCAGGAAATTATTCTGAAAACAATATTATTTCGGATAATATAATTGAAGATTTTTACTATTATGGAATTTCATTACGTTACTGTAAAAATGATGTGGTCTCTAATAATGACATTAGCCGTCCGAACAGAACAACAGTTTCTATTTTTTATGCGCTTTATTATGCATCAGGAGGGGAAGGTCATATAATTTCTGAAAATCATATTCACAATCCGTTTGGTGGAATAGTTTCAACTTCATCAAGCACAATGTATGGAATTTACTTTACTGCCCAAGATTCTCCTGTAGGA
>Ga0265293_10002851_pt1 | contig 33437 bp, 41 predicted proteins | sample Munlanlewell138R_FD_192505 | JGI IMG/M metagenome (GOLD analysis project Ga0265293, IMG submission 192505) | Leachate microbial communities from a municipal landfill in Southern Ontario, Canada - Leachate well 138R | ecosystem: Engineered > Solid waste > Landfill > Unclassified | place: Canada... | reverse complement strand
GACCTTCGCCCAGAAACGGGCCACTGTTTTCTCGTCCACGCGACACCTCCAATGTCGTCTTGGTCCACGCTCCCGGTCGGTGACAGCCGACGCGGGAGCACTTGTTTTGACGGTCGATTGTGCTCCGGTTCTGAACGGATGTCAACCGTCTGGGAGCCCCGTCTCGGTGCTGCCCCGAGCTGGCGAGGGTACAGGCCCCACCTTCACGCTGGCGACCGGGGCGCTGTAGTACGCCAGCACGTCGGCGGACGCGCGGCGCTTCTCGGCGACGGTGGACGCGACCAGCTTGCCCTCAATATTCTTTCCGGTCGTGTTCCAATCAATGCTTTCCACGATCGATCCATCACGTCGCACGAATAGGCTCTGGTGCCCGAGTGCTCCGCGCCACTGGATGAGGTCGCCCGGCTCTGGATTCGTGGTCTTGACCAGCCCCTTCAGGTTGGCCGAGCCGATCTTCCAGCCCGCCACCTCAAGCCCTGCCCGTCGCCACACCGCGCGCACGCCGAGCCCGCAGTAGGAGGTCGAGGGCCGGGCGCTCTTGATCCCCATCTCCGTCGCCCACGGCTCGGGCCCGCCCATCCCGAGGCAGGCGCGCGCTTCGGCGAGGATGCGGGAGCGGGACGTCAAGGCGCCGACCTCGTGACGTCCGCCGAGACGATGATCCGACCGCCCGCCAGCGTGTAGCTCTGGACGGGCGGCCCCGTGATCGTGCCTTGCAGGTCCCACACCCAGCTACCCACGGGCCAGAGCGTCGTCGCGCTAGCCGGCACCGTGAGCGTCCCCGCCGTACCCGTGATCGAGATTTGCCCGCCCGTGACACTGCCCTGATAGAGCGCGTTCGTGTCGGTGACCTCGCTCGTCTCGGGGATGGTCTGGCGGACGGTGAATTTCACGCCGCCCGTGAACGTCGTGCCGGTCGCGCCGGTGATGGTGAACGTGTATACGAACGTGTCGCCACGGACGGCCGTGAGCTTGGTGGATGCCATGGTGCCTCAGGTAGCCTTGGTCCAGGCCGACGCGGTAGGGGGCGCGCTGGCCCACGCGCCAGCGGTCGGCGCCGTCGCCTTCGTCCATGCCCCGGCGGTGGTGGTGAGAGTCTCGACGCCAGCGGTCAGCGTGCCGGAGCAAGTCGCGGCCGGAGCCGTGCACGCCGCCGAGCCCGAGACGACGGACGACGCGACGGCCTGCGCGGTGGCACCGGGGGCCACTGCGGCGCCGGACCCAGCGACGATCGCCGTTCCCGTGCCCGAGCTTGTCGCGGCCGGGGAGATGCACGCGGCGACCCCAGAGCGCGGCGCATCGCCGACGGTGCCGGTGGCCGAGCACTCCGCGGCGGGAGCGAGCGAAGCGCCCGAGCACGAGACGACCGCGGCCGCGGTGGCGGTCTGCGAGGCAGCCGGAGCGATGACCGCGCCGGCGGCCGCGACGGTGGCGCCAGCCGTGGCGGCCGACTGCGCCGGCGGAGCGGTGGCGGATGCGCTCGCGCTCGCGGTGACGGTGCCCGTGGCCGCGCAGATAGCGGCCGGCGCGACGCACACCCCGACGCCGTCGATCTCGTCGTCGGTGGTGCCGGTCGCGCTCGACGTGGCGGGGGCTGCGACGCAATCGGCGGAGCCGGAGACGGTGGGGCCACCGGTGCCAGCGCTTGTGGCGGCAGCGGCCGCGCTGGCGCAAGACCCGGCGACCACCCCGCCTCCGGTGGCTGCCGACTCGGCGGCGGGCGCGGAGCAGGCGGCCAGTCCCGAGACGACTCCCGCCCCAGTCGAGGCCGAGGTCGCGGCGGCCGCAGTGACCGCCGCGGAGCCGCTCACTACCGCCGCACCGGTCGCCGAGCACTCCGCCGCGGAGGCCACGCTGGCGCCGATGCCAGCCGCGACGACGCCAACCGTTGCCGCTGACGCCGCGGCAGTAGCCGAGCAGGAGGCCGATCCGGTGACCGCCACTGCGCCAGTGCTGGCAGCCGAGGCGGGGGCCGCAACCGATGCGCCCGCGCCGGCGACGACCGCCGCCCCCGTGGCCGCCTGTGTCGCGGCAGGGGCAACACACGCCCCCTGCCCGGTCCTCTCGCTGCTACCCGATGCCGCCGCGATAGAGATCGCCAGTATGGTATCGCGGAAGGTGCTGGCGTAGTGGTTGAACGTCACCTCCGCAGAGGAGGCCGCGACGTTCGCGGTCCTTGCGAGCGCGGCGAAATTGCAGTTGTGCTCAGCGTGCCCGTGGGTATAGCAACGGTAGTCGTGCACCCCGGCGGCGGTCTGGGTTAGGCAGTCCGCCGGCACGCCACTCGCCGTCTTCTTGTAGTGCAGCGCCAGCACGGCGCACCCGTCGGACGTAGCCGGCGTGGCGGAGATGGTGGTGACGCCGGCAGTACTTCCGGCGGACGCCACGTCCAAAACATTCGCAGCCTGCGAAGCCCCCGATAGGATCCACCACCCGACAGAGAAATACTGGGTGGACAGCATCGTGACGACGAGGTCGTTCGCCCCGTCGTCCGGCATGTCCGCGTCGCGCAGTTCCCAGAACTCCGTTCTGGAAACCCCGTTCCCATCCCCGGTTGGGTAATCGAATATAGCGGTATCGGTGCCATCGGTAACGGCGCTTAGCGACTGCTCACCGTAGGTAATCGTATCCACACCGGCAGTATTACCGGCGGGCCTCTCGACACCCACGGCCACCACGAGCCGCCGGTCTGAGGCGGCCGCCAGCGTGACTGATTGCGTCGTCGTGCCAGCGTCGCTCAGAATATCAACTGAACCCTGAGTCAGGATGTTGGCCAGGGGGGCGGTCGTGCCTGCCGGCGCCACCGCGATCGTAACGACGACCCCCGAGACTTCGCTATTGGTGAACGTGCCGGGGTCTTCAGTGGCTCCCGCGTACTCGCGCGCCCCGTATCCCTGCCCGACGCGGTCTCTATTATCGCTTTCTGTGCTGGTATTGGTACCGGTACTCGTGTACCCGGATGGGTACCCGGAACAACTAGCGTCCGAATTCAGTCCGACATACACGAGCCACAGGTTGTCGGCGCTCCCCCACGGGGCGGTGAGCGCCGGTGGCGTGTGCGTCGTTGTGCTCGCCGCTCCGGCGATGGCAACGGCCGGCGGGATCCCCCTCTCGTATCCGGTGATGCGCAGAGCCCACGCGCAGCGTGCCTCGCCGGCGTTCATCCCACACGTCAGGGTGTCGCTACCGGCAGCAATCTTCCAGAATACTTGGGCGCCAACGATGGTAGTGCTGGTTGCTCGTGTGACGTTCCAGCCAGCGGGCAGCGGCGTGGTTGGCAGATTCGGTGTGGATTCGGGGTAAGCGTCGTCGTTGGCCACCACGACGATCAGCAGGTCGCCCGCCTCGATGCCGGACGGCATCGTGACGGCAAACGACGTCGGGTTGTCACTCGACGTCGTGGTGGCGGTGGCTGCGATGGTCGGGAACGTCACGGTACGGCCTCAGGGGCAGAGTTGGTGGCGGGAGCGCCCCGCCCGGCTCACGCCTGCGTCGCCGGCTGCGTGTACGTGAAGCCCGTGATGTTGACGACCTGATCCTCGGCGATCGAAACGTTGTCCAGCGTCATGTCGCCGCCGGCGCCCGTCGCCGTGACGGTGCCGGACCAGATCGTGGTACCGGCCGCGTTGCGAACGATAAAGTTCGTCGCGGCGGTTCCGGCTCCCGCGGCCGCGAGGCCCACGCCGGTCAGCTCCGGGTCACAGTCCGCAGTGCATACGCCGTTGGTCGCCTCGCCGAATGCCTCGGTGAGGAATTCGATCGTGCAAAGGATGTTGTTGCTGGCGTCGCGAAGGCAGACGTCGCCGGGCGGGGTGCCGGCATCGACGAGGGCGGTGACCGCATCGGCGGCGGCGTTGCGGGCGGCGGTTTCGAGGGTGATGGCCATGGCTCAGATCCTTGGGTATGGGTGGTCCTTCGCGTCCGCTGGGGAGCGGAGCGTTCGTGTGTTGAGGGGGGCGGGCTACGGGTAGAGCCGCAGCATCACGGTTTGCATCGTGCGGGCGCGCTCCCCCGCGGTTCGCGACTGGCAGGACGCCCCGCCACGCAGCGCCGCGAATGCCCCCGCCATGTCTCCGTCAGGGTGGAGCCCCTGACATCGACGACGGCCACCGCGCCAGAGCCGCGCGATGCACGCGGCCTCCTCGATGAGCGACTCCTGCGTACCGGCCCCGTACTCGTAGGCGCTCCGGCACGCGACGCGCCACAGTTGCCAGGGTCCGCGCGCCCGCGGGTTGCCGCACTCGTCCTCGTCGCAGCGCGCGCCGGCCGGCATCCGATAGCAGCGGTTCTGGATCACGTCGCGCGCGTAGCGGGACTCGTGAAGGCCCTGCGTGATGACGGCAGCGACCACCTTCCGATCGTCGGATGCGGCGGAGATGGCCACGGCCACCGGAGCGAGCAACGCGCGCCGTGCCTCGTCGGTGTCGTCGCGGTCCCCCTGCCACGTCGGCAGCGACAGGAGGACCGCCAGGATGGCCTCGGGCGTCACGCGAGCACCACCCTCCAGATGGCCAACAGCCCGAACGCGCAGCACCCGACCGCCCACGCGCACCAGAACACCTCGAGCTCGCGGGCGGTCACGGCTTGGCCCTCCCGCGAATCGCCGGCACCACGAGGTGAACGACGAGGTACGTGAGCAGCGAGAACGACAGACCGAGGTTCCAGCCGTTGAGCAGGCCAGCGTCGAAGTCGCTCACTTCGCCCTCCGCCTCATCTCCGCCAGCGCGACCGGGGCCCGGAGCGCGGGCACCTCACGCAGCGCGCCCGCGAGCCAGTCGGGGCGGGGGCCACCGCGGACCCACTCGACCACGGCCTCGGCCAGCGGGACGACGATTCCCCGCACCACGGGGTCCCTGAGGATCCGGAGCGCGGTGGAGAGGGCGCTCACTGGGCACCTCCGATCAACCGCTCCGCCGCGTCCAGCGCGGTGGTGAGCCCCGGCGGCGCCTGAGCGCCCAGTAGCGAGGCCGCGCCCCGGAGCAGGGTCAGTGCCTCCCGGACGTCGGCAATCGCGTCCTGGCCGGCTACGAGGGCAGCGCGGGCCCGGACCAGGGCGTCGTGGGCCACCTGGAGAGCGGCCACGAGCTGCTCACCCCGGGCGATGTCCGTCTCGGTGGGGGCGTCGATCGACTGGAGCCAGGCTACCGCCCCGGCGTCGGCCACCTCGAGCGCGACCACGCCCATCGTGTAGGCGGTCCGGGCGACGTCCAGAGCGTCGTCCGCGGTCCGGGGCGCCTGCCCCCGGCAGCCGGCGAGGGAGACGAGCAGGAGGGCCAGGAGGAGCCGCAGACGCAGCCCCAGGGCCAGGCGGCGGAGGGCGGCGGTCACGGCTGGGGCTCCTTCGCCGCCGCGATCCGCTCCTCGATGAGCGCCACTAGCCAGCGGTCCAGCGCACGATCGTCCGTCCCGAGCGTGGCCCGGATCATGGCGACCCCCTTGGGTCCGAGGTAGTCGCGAGCGGCGGCGAGCGCGCGGGACTGGGCCTCGTTCGCCTCGGCGCTGGTCAGGGCCCCGTCCTCGCTCGCCGACTTGAGGTCGGAGACGTAGACCTGGGCCACCTCGCCGACGGCCGCAGCGACGGCGACGGTCGCGCGCTCCAGTGACTCGCGAGTCTGCGTGTGCGAGACGTGGGCGCGCAGCCAGCGGATCGCCTCCGCAGCGAGCCAGGCGCCGAGGGCGGCAGCCAGCGGGGTCGCTATGGTCAGGATCAGATCGAGCAGGTAGTCGGGCATTGGGTACTCCTCTCCAGTCAGGCGCTAGCGCGGTCGTGCTGAACGGTCAAGCGGCGCGCGTCGCGTTCAGCAACGCCTCGCCCACGTCGGCAAGGCGTCGCGGGTCGAACGGGATGGACACGCCGAGCGGCGCCGGTCGCTCGCCGTTGACGACCCGCTCGTCCCACGGCCCGAGCGCGCACACCTCGGCGGGCCCCCAGGTGTGGCGCAGCGATTCGTCGGCGACGGGGAAGGCGTGGCGTCGGTCAGCGTGTCGCACGTAGCAGAAGTGCCCGCGCGGCACGGTGCGGAACGCGACCCCGGCGTCGAGCATCGCCCGGAGCCACCACCCGTCCTCGCCCCAGTCCGAAGGTGAGCGCGGGAAGTCGAGAAGGTCGCGCACGAGGCAGCCCAGCGTCGGCCCGTGGCGCACGCCGACCACACCGGCGGGCCACGTCACCGACCACATCTCGCCGCCCGGCATCCTGACGAAGATGTCCGTCTGGCAGACCGCGACGCCGGGGGCGGCCGCAGCAAGCGCGCGTTCCACGTAGCGCGGGCCGTAGTAGTCATCGGAGTCGAATTTCAGGAAGAGGTCGCTGGCGCGGGCGCGCCTCCGCACCTCCGCGAGCCCGGCGTTGACGTACTCTGCACAACCGTGCTCACTCTCGATCACAAGGGCGCCTGCGTCGAGCAGCGGCCCCGGGTCCACGTCGACCCCGGCGCCGTTGCGCACCGCTACGAGCCGGAGGTCGTGGACGGTCTGCCGGCGCACGTTCGCCAGGACAAGGCCGACCCACTCCGGAGAGTCGATTCCGGTGACGAGCCACGTGGTCATGCGGCGGACGCCACCCAGAGGTGACCGCGGACCGTCCACCGGTTGCCGGCTATCTTCGGCGTCCACGCCAGCCGCGGCGTCCCGCTGGCCACAGAGATCGCCAGGGCGACAAGATTCGATGCAACGCTGCCGGCGTATCCGATCCGGGTTTGGATGTGGTGCGACCCGGTCGCGCTCACGTTGTTCGTGGAACTGTAGCGCGCCGCAAGGAGCCACTTCTCGAGCCCGAGATAGGTTGACGTGCCGTCATACCCGGAGCACGTGAACATGACCTCGATGGTCATCGCCGAACCCGTCGCGATGGTGGCTCCGAATGGTTGCTTCGGCAACGACGTGTATTGCACCAACGCCGGGACATTCTCCTTGTAATCCCAGAACTCAACTATGTTGTGCGCCATGTCAGCTCAGATCCAGTGGGGCCACCGTGTTGCGTCCCTTGGCGGTAACCGAGCACAGGGTGTCGTGGTAGTAGAACAGAGCGTTCGTCCCATACGAGGCCAGGGCGGTCACCGCCGAATCGACGTCGAGCGTTAGCGCCGTGTTCGTCAGCGCCACGGCGGCGGAGGATGTGGACAGGCGCGTAATGGTAGACGACACGAGCCCAATCGTAACTATGCCCGAGGATCCAACGGTCGCGAAGTTTCCGGCGCCAGTGGTGCTCAGAAGCGCCAGATCGCCGTTGTTGTCGTAGTTGCGTGAATAGACGGCGCCGCCAAACGGGAGCCGAACGTAGCCCTGTGATGCCGGGTAGGTGCCAAACTTGATGTAGGCCGCGGTCCGCGAGCCATTGATCAGGAACGCCCATTCGTGGTCGTACGGGTCATCGAGTCCCGACAGCGCCCCATGATCCGTGACGCCGCTTCCCGCGCCGACCGACGCGAACGACAGGTGACGATCACCATCTGTTACAAGCGCCTGGCCAGCAGTGCCGTCGGAGAGCGGCAGCACCCACGTCTCGGATGCCGTCAGCGTCGGCGCCACGAGCCCGACGTAGAACGTGCCTGCCGCGTCCCAGAGGCGGAGCGACGTGCCGGCGTTGATCGACAGGTTGCCGCTGTCGTCGTAGGTCGGCGCGTTCGTGCCGCCCTGAATGGTCGTGCCCGTCGAGCCGTCGCCGTCGAAGCGAACGACCTGATTGTCCACCGATGACACGGGGCCGTGGACGTCACCCTCACCAGGCCGCGCCGCGACCCACTCGCTCGTCGCGTCAACCCACGTCAGGACGTCGCCGTCGCTCGTGCCTGGTAGGTATGTCAGATCCTCATCGCCGGCGATGGCGACGTATCCCTCCTCTCCCGATGTCGGCGCGGTGAGGCCGTCGCCACTACCACCGGCCGGGCCGTGGATCTGGACGTTGTTGCGGAGTCTAACGGTCATGACGGGGCCTCGATCTCAAACGACGCGATCTCGCGATAGGTGCCCTTGATCGTGAAGAGCTCCGCCGTGGCGTAATCCGTGGCGAAAAGCACCGGAAGCGATGTCCTGACTTCGGGGGGGTAGGGGTATGGCGCCGTAATGCTAAGATTGCATGGGAAGTAAACGTTGTGGCCGTCGTATATGGAGCTTCGGTACAACGCAGAAGTCGTTAGCCTCCATGCCGCGCTTGAATACTCGAACACCCCCCACACATACACGTGCCCGGCACCCAACTGTCCCGCGGGCTGGGTTGCGAAATACTCCACCGCGTACCCCACCCGGAACATGTCACCCTCGCCAGGTGCCGCCGGAAGCGAAACCGGAATCGCCAACTCGACGGGGACTTCCTTGGTAACGGTCGTGACGGTGAACGGCGTGCCAGTTGACGCCCCCGGCGTCGTCGAGTCCACGATCAGGCCGAGATTTTCGAGCGCGGCGAGTACCGCCGTCAGTCGGTTGGCGTCGCCGGTCGCGGTGAGAGTCTGCTGCGCCACCGCGGGCGTGGTACCGAAAAACCCGAGGTTCCCCTCGTCGTCGATGTCGATCACGAGGTCGCCGGTCTGGTCGCCGATCTGGACGTCGCCGTCCGCCTCCACCTCGATGACCACGGCGCCGCCGGCAACGTCGCCGATGCCAACGGTGCCCGCGGTCGGGTCAACGACGACCCCGAGCGACGTGCTACCGGCGACGATCTGATCGCTCGCGTTGACGGCGAGCGCGGTTACCCACCCGGTGCCAGCGATTGGACGCCACTCGAGGGCGGCCTCGTTGGCGAACTTGAACCCGAGATCGTGGATGATCCCGCCGGAGCGATCGTGGTTCATGGTGCCGCGATTCCGTAGTGCGCGCGAATGGCCGCTAGGATGCGAGCGTCGATGTCGCCACCGGCAGCGATGTCACCGATCGCTAGGTAGAGCCCGGCGATGGTTGCGTCGGCGCTGTAGGGGGGGAACGGCGTCGAAAGCCCCTTCGGCCCGCCGCCGATCGTGGCGTAGCTGTACCGCTCTCCGGTGTTGTAGCCCTTGATGGCAAACGTCGCCGTCGCAGCCCCGACTCGCACGTGGAGATCCGACGCGCGGTAGTAGGCCGCGAACAGCTCGATTGCTGGCGATCCGTGCGCCAGCGCTATCGACTCCTCGGACGCGTTGTCCTCCCGCGTCACGAGCGTCCAGTTTGCACCGTAGAACCCCGCCCACACGTAGCGGGGTGGATCGGAACCGGTCACCGTACCCATCGAGAATACGGTGTGGACGTTCGACGATGTGTCAGCCGGCCCGCTCGCGACCACGTACAGAGCCCACGGGGTACCGGCCTCCGACAACTCGTCGATCAGGTCGTAGGCTCCGCGCGGGTCTGTGATGTCGAGGGAGACGACGTTCATCGGCGACCCGGACCACGAGAACGTCGCTCCCGTGCACGCTCCGGTCCACGGGTCCACCACCAAGATTGGCTGATAGGTGGGGTCAACGGTCTGCTGCGCTCGCGAAGTCTTGCGCGAGCCAATCGACTCGATCGACATGCAGCGCGGCTGGTGAAAGAAGACGCCGGGCTTGCCCTGGTATGCCTGCTTGGCGTAGAGGAGGGGGGCGTTGTCGGGCATGTGGCAGCCAGGGGACCCCGGCGCGGCTGCGCCGTCCTCGGCCGGGTAGAGGTAGAGCTGCGCGGCGCCCCCATATAGCGATCCGGACACCCAGCACCAGTACCAGCCGTCACCGACCGGAACCATTCCGCTATCAGCGTCCCCGGCGTCGCCTCCGCTGTCCCCCGGTACTCCGTTCTCCAGATCGAACCACCCCCAGATTGCGGCACCATTAATACGAAGATGCGCCCACGGGCACGTGCCAGCCTTCAGCAGAGCGCCATAGGTGGCGGGACCGCGAGCGATGTTCTCGTGATCGGTTTCCCACGGGTCCGACGAACCGGACGCGATAAGTGTGAGCTCGACGACAGCGGTACTCGGCGCCTCGGGCCACTCCGATTCGGCCAGAGTGTGGATCCCATAGATACCCGAAGTAAGGATGACGTTGAATCCTCCGGTTGCGCTAGGAGGGGGATCGTTCAGCGTCCACTGTGTGAGCTGCGGAGTAACCCGGGGCCGCGATTGCTGGATCGTGCCAAGGTCGGTGAAATCGAAGCCTAGCGTGACCTCCTCTGGAAGCCACCCGGCGTCGGGATCTACCAGCCCGTCGAGCTTCTCCTTGTCCTCGGCGGACATGAAGCCGGGGCTCGAGTGCGTTGCGAGCGCGTGTAGCGTCCCGCCGCCCTGATTGCCGTGGGCGTGCACGTGATCCGCGCGCGGCGCCGTGACCGCGCTGCCGTCAGCGTTGGCGCTCCCGACCGACACCGGCGACCCGAACGGGAACGGCTCGGACGCCCACTCGGTTCCGTCGGAGGTGAGGATCTCGCCGTCGGCGCCGGGCTCGGGCATCGTGACCCCGCTTAGGTCACGGATTAGCCGCTTCAACGCACCGATGTTGCCGAGCGGTCCGAACTGCTCGGCCTCCAGCATCCCGACGTCCTCGAGATTCGCCGGGCTCTCGATCGACACCGCGAACGACTCGTCGATCATGCTTGGAGTCGCGACTCCGCCGACGAGTCCATCATTCGCCGTGGCTCGGATGAACCACTTGCCCCATGCCTGTCCGGTGAAGTCGATCAGCGGCGGGCGTAGGTCGGTCGCGGCCGTCGCCGAGAACCAGAACCGCATCGCGCCGGCCTGCGTCTCCCATCCGTCCGGGCACACACCGGCCGGAGGGTACTCGTAGATCTCCCAGAGCACCTTGGCCACGCCCGCCATGGTGTTTGGACGCAGGGAGAGCTGGAGCGTATCGGTTGCCGCAAGCTCCTGCCCGCCCTGAACGGCTGGCGCGCCGTTGATGCTGCCTTCAACGATGATCATGGCTCACCAACTCACGGAACCATCTGGTGCCCGATTACGTACCATCCCGCCGTTGGCGCACCCGCCGAGCCGTCGGAGTACATGAACTCCACCGCCATTGCATACCCTGAGGCGTTCCTCAGCCCAGTGCTGCCCGGGTTGTAGTCCGTGGGCATATAGATCGCGGCGGCTGACGCAAACAGAACGGCGTGCAATGCGTCGTAGTTGACGAACCGGATCCGCGTGCCGTGGCACCCGGAAATCAACAGCGAATACGTGCGATCGTCGTTCAGTCCCAAGGATTCGATGATCACCACATCGGCACTTCGACCGTCGAAGCTGGCGTTTGAGTCTGGGCCAGCGATTATCCGTTGGTGGATGCGCCCCTCGCCGCTCAAGTACCGCGGCCCGGTCTGCGTGTAAGTCGCGCCCTCGGCGACGGCGGCGTTCGCCGCCTCGGTCACCACCGCCGTAGCACCGACGTTCACCGTCCCATCCAGAGCTAGCGTGGAACCGCTATTGTACGTCCCTTCAGAACCGCTGGAGTATACGTGCTCAGAACCAGAATACTCGAACAGGAACCCGCCGTCCTGGAGGAGGATCCTTCCGCCGTCGTCGATGTGAATCTCTCCGGAGCAGTGCAGGTGGCCACCGCCGGCAAGGTTGACGTCTCCGCCGCTCTCGACGTTGACTGCGCCACCGCTCTCGATGGTGATGGTCCCGCCGCTGGCGATCGTGATGTCACCGCCGACTGTGAGATCCTCGCCGACCGGGACCGCGCCCGTGAACTCGATCCCGGCGCCCCCGATGATGATCGGATCCGACGGCGCCCAGCTCCCGCCGTCGTCGCCGTTGATGGCCGAGAACTGGCCCTCGTCGAGCGCGTCTAGTTCGCTCGGCTCCAGCGGGATCGCTGCCTCCCAGGCGGTGACGTCGGCGCGAACTCGTGCGTTGTGGCTCATGGCTCAGACCTCAGACGGGGACGGTTGGGATCTCGGTCAGCACCGTGACTCCCGGGATGCCGGCGCCGGCGATAAACGGCCCCAGCGTGGCGGCGGACGTCTCCTCGACCAGCGACCAGCGGTCAGCCGCGCGCAGCATCCGCTTGCAGAGCGCGCCCACCTTGCGGCGCCACGCCTTCGAGCGCGCAACGGACGAGGTGACCACGATCAGGATGTGGCGCGCGGTCGAGTTCATGGTGGGCCACGGCGCCGTTGTCACCAGGGCGTCGGCCTCGTGCGTCAGCGCGAACGTCGCGACCACGTTGGAGCCCGAGGCCGTCGTCGTGACCGTCTCCTGGATCCCGAGCTTTCCGGGGTCAACGGTGATGACGTCGCCAGCCACGATGGGGGGCGTGTCGCCGGTCAGGCCGACACACCCGAGCGTATACGAGCCCGGGTCAACGACGGGGACGCTCAGCCGGTACCACTTGCTTGCGACCCGCGGGAGCTTCCACGATGCCGGCGGTAGCGCCCAACTGGACGGGCTGATCGTGACTTCGGCGGAGGTGTGCGTCCGCACGCCGATCAGGTCGTCCCCCAGCAGGGCCAGGAGCGCCGCCTCTACCACATCGATCGTGCACCCCTGCGCCAGCAGTTCTGCGGCCGCGAGCGTGGCGCGCCGCTCGTCGTAGGTGGCGCCGGACGGGACGACGATCCGGTAGTCCCGCTCGTGTAGCTCGATGGCCTCTTCGGATCGGGATGGCTGCCGGTTCTCGTTCACCCTGTCCACGCCGCGCTGGACTCGCGCGAGCGCCATCGCCGTCGCGTACAGGTGCGCGATCATGGGCCCCGCGAAGTCCGCGCGGGTGTTCTCGTCGCCGCCAATCGACTGGCGGAGCGACTCGAAGATCACTTGCGCCACGGGACGCTTCGACGAGAAGCGCAGCATCCCGAACGGCGCGAACGCGGAGAAGTGCATCGGCTCACCAGATCTCGACGGTGACCGGAACGTCCGCAGCAGCGCCAGCTTGCGTCGTGGTGTAGACTCGAACTGACAGCGCCGTCGGGGCCGTGGCGCTCACGATGTGCGGCGTTGCCCCGTGCACGTAGGCGCGCGGCTCCATCGTCTGCGGCGCCAGGATGCCATCGGCCCATGCGATCGTGGTATCGCCCGCGTCGTTGTCCGTGACGGTGAAGTTCGCCGCCGCGATGGTGGTCCGCTTCGACTTGACCGCGACGATGGCGGGGCTCGCGGCGCCGTCCAGGGTGATGATCGCCAGCGGCGTCATCTTGTCGAGCGCCGCCGCCATACGGACGAGGTTGTTCCACTCGTTGGCACCCGGCTCGTCCACTCCCGGCGTGTAGCCCGTCTCGTTGATCTTCTGGTCGCCGCCGAGGTCCTCGATGCTGATCCGCTGCGGAGCGTCCGCGTCGTGGGGGTAGTAGTCGATCGCTGCCATGGGTCACTCCGGATAGACGGCGAAGTCGGCGAGGACGAGGAGGTGCGGCGTCGTGGAGGGACTCGCCACCACCTGCCCGCCCTCGACGAGGTCGAGCGAATCGACCGACGCCAGCGATTCGAGGCCGCTCTCGAGCGCCTTCGTGGTGCGGTCCGGCCAGCTCTTCGGCGGTGCGGGGTAGCGGCGCCCGCGCTGCCCGTCTAGCCAGCCGGGGGTGTGCGCCTCACCGGGACCGACGGACTCGAAGAAGGCCACGATCGGCGCCTCGAAGTGCAGCAGCGAGTCGGACCACGGGGACACCCGCTGGCCAGCGACCGGCGTGTAGGTGGTATCGGAGGCGGAGAACGTGCCGTCGAACGTGACCGTCCACGGCCCGGTGCCAACGACCGTCCGGACCGTCTTGCGCCGCCACTTCTGGTTCGGCGCGTCCCACAGCCCGAGCGACATCCCGGGGGCGACGTCGCCGCAGGTCGTGTAGACGCCGTTCGTCGTCTCGATCACGCACGCGAGCGGACTCGTCGCCGAGTCGATCACCACAGCGCCCGAGCCGGACGTCGGGGCCGTGGCGAAATACTCGGGCCACGGCGTCTCGTCCGCCCACCCGTCGGCCTCGGCATCCCACGTCACCTCGACGCAGACGGTCAGATCCTCTTCCACCACGGGCAGGAAGAACTGCGGATCCGTGCGCGGCGCCTTGGCCGCCAGCTCCGCGGTGACGAGTCCGATCTGGGCGCTGGTCGGAATGCGCGAGCCGTAGCGGCCCGGGGAGACGGTGAACGTCCACCCCGTCGTCGGTGGGCCGAAGACGTTGGGGTAGATGAACGCCTCCTCGACCTTGACGCCCTTGGTCTTGCGGATCCAGTCGCGGTACTCGGCCTCGTTGCCGGCGCCGGGCGGGTTGGCGAGCTGGTCGCGGATGGCATTCAAGATCTGCTCGCGGTCCTCTTCGTCGGCGCCACCGGTGAGGCCGCTGCCGTCGGTCTGCTCGGCGACCACGCAGGTCGTGCCGCTTCCGGCGGGAGCGCTCGACCACTGGAGCACCGTGCCGGCCTCGAGATTCGTGCCGGGGCCCGTCGCCAACGACGCGACCGGAACGTCCTCCCCGTCCTGGAACGTGCCGCCCGCGGTGACGCGGAACTCCGCGCGCGAGCTCGGCTCGATGAGGCTCGCGCTGGTGGCGTAGGTGGTCCCGCCGGTCGCCGCCGTGATCGTGACGTAGCCGCTCGATCCGCTGGCACCGGGGAGCGTGACGCCCTTGCTTGCGGCGTAGGTGCGCAGCTCGGCGAGCGTGAGGTTCTCGATGTCGATCGCCTCTCCAGCCCGTTGCGCGTTGGCGTAGAGCGGCATCAACTGATCGGCGAGCAGCACCGCCATCAGCCGCGGGAACGTTCCGGGACCGACGATGGCGTCGGGGTCGTCAACGCGGTTGAGGTAGTCGCGCTCGTAGTCCGCGACGACCTGGTCGCGCGTCTTGGTGATGATCTTCGTCATCGACTTCGCACCGCCCTACTTGCGTCCCCGCTGACGTTGTTGCGGTAGTGGGTGATCACCTCGAGCCCGCCATGAAGTCGGAGCGCGTGCTCAATCCGGATGATCGTCACGGACCCATTCGTGACGAGGTCGCCGAGGGACGCCGTCTGCCGCCTCTCGATGTCAAGCGACCGCGCCGCGGGGGAGGCGCCGAGGTCCACATCGAGCAACGTGTGCCCGGTGTCGGGGTCGCCTGCGATCGTGCCCTTGCGGAAGCCCAGCCGGATCGCGACGGCCGCGTCCACCGGGTGCGCCGATTCGATGTCGCCGGACGACGCCAGCGCGAGATCCTTCGCGGCGAGGTCGAGTTGCGCGGCGGAGGCGTAGGTGGTCATGGGTCAGCGGTCCAGCGGGCAGACGGCCACCGGGATCGGCGGCGGTTCGGGGAGCGATGGGATCGGAAGGGCTGGCGGGATGGCCACGGAGAAGGAGGGCGCCGGCACTCCCGGGAGGGGAGGACCGCGAAGCACCGGCGCCATAGGGGGAGCGGGTAGGCCGGGGATCGGCAGCCCGGGAGGAACGGACACCGACGGGGCCCAGAGGGGGACGCCCGGGAGCGCCGCTCGGGGCAGCGAGACGGGCGGCGGGGTCGGAAGACCGGGGATCGGCAGGGACGGCGGGATGGCCAGCCCGAGCAGGACGACCGCGAAGGCGCAGCGCGAGGCCATGGCGGCCCCCTCAGAGCGTCTTCAGCATGGTGGAGCCACTGGCGGCCACGGCCGCCGAAAGGGCCTGAGCGGCAGCCGTGAGGCCCGCCTTGAGCACGGCTCCGCCGTCCACCGACCCGACCGGGGCCGCGGCCACCGCCGCAGCGAATGCCGCCACTGCCGACGCGAGGGCCGGGTGGAGGGGGACGGCCTGGCCGCCGGTGCCGCCCACGTCCAGGCCCGAGCTCGCCTTGAGCGCACCGGAGATGGTGACCGACCCGCCCCGGACGTCTACGTAGCCGGAGCCCGTCGAGTCGGCCACGGTGACGCCGCCGTCGAAGAGCGAGACGACCATCCCGGCGGAGTGCACGATCTGGACGACCGGCGCCCCGTTGCCATCGACCCCCGCCTCGATCTTGTGCGCCTTGGTGCAAGCGCCGGCCTCGTCCCACTCCACCGGGACGTAGTCCACGATCGACCCGGTCGTGCCGTCGATCTCGCGCCAGGTGAGCGCCTTGCCGAGCGGGCCGCCGTAGCTGGCCGATCCGCCCTTGGTGCACCGGGGGAGCCACGCGACGGAGCGCGGGTCGTCGCCGAGCCAGGCGAAGCGCTCCGACCCAAGGCGGCGAACGTCAACGGTGCAGCCGTTCCCGTCCTCGGGTGGGTCGTGCGGGCGCGAGAGGAACCCCAGCGGGTGCACGACCTGGCTCGTCGGAGCGCCGCCGCTGCCGTCGGGGTCGTGCTGGATGTAGAGGAACCCATCCGTTCCCCACTCGGAGAACATGACCGTTGCGAACGGCATCAGGCTGCCTCTTCCGCGAAGACCAGATCCTCGGGCCAGTAGAGCGTCAGCCGCGTGATCGTGCCCTCGGTCATCGACCGCTTGAACTCGATGTCGCCGAGGTAGAAGTCGCCGTCGATCCCGGTCTTCTGGTCGATGACGCGGACCATGCTGTTGACGTAGTAGGGACGGCGCTGGCCAGGATGGTCGAGCGAGATGGCGGAGTGCCCGCTCACCGTGTAGACGAGGGAGCGGCTGTTCCTGCGCGCATCAGCGGCGTAGCGTCGGGCGAGGTGGTCGGCCGCCTTCTGCGTCTTGACGTCAGATTCGTCGTAGGCGATCCGCTTGATCAGCCGGTAGCGGTCGATCATCTCCGTGTCGGTGTAGCGACCGACGATGCGGCGACGGCCTTCCTTGCCACCGCCAGCGCGCCCGAAGACCAGCGTGTGCGCGAATCGGCTCGTCGTGTCGTTGCGGAGCCCGCCCGAGAGGATGTTGTTCTCCGCCGGCGACCCATCAACGATCCGCGTCAGCCTGAACGACGGCTCCTGCGAGGTGTTCGGCGTGGACAGCATGAAGTGCCCGCTCGGCATCGTCCACAGGAACAAGCCGACCCGCTTGTATTGCTCTTTCAGCCACTCGTAACGACGGCGACCTACCAGCGCCTTCAGGGTCTTGATCTCGGTCCTCGGCTGCCCACCGGTGGCGTCCGAAACCTCGACCTCCTTGGCGTCGGTGGACGGGTTGTCGGCGCGGGGTGCGCTCAGTTCGCCGACGGGGGCCAGCGCAGCTCCGCCACCGGTGGATGGCTTCCACGCCCACATGATGTCGAGTTCCTGGACCGTCGTGGTTCCCATGCGCACGGGAGCGGCTCCGCTGCGCACCATGCCCGCGTTGGCGTTCGTCACGGCCTTGCGCCGCGCGTCGTCACCGGTGAGGAGCCAGAGGTCGGGGTCGAACCCAACGGCCTTCAGCTGCTTCGCCGTCAGGTCGTAGAACGTGGCCTCGGTGAAGCTGTCCTCCTGGACGAAGAAGTCATCCCAGAGCGCCGCGAGGTTGTCCCGGCCGCGAAGCTCTACGACCGTCTCGTCACTCTCCGGAATGTCGGCGGCGTCTAGGCGCCCCGTCTGGATCGCAACGTCGAAATCGCTCCCCGTGCCGGCGCGCTGGATGCGGAGCGCGAACGGGTCGCCGGGGCCGTGCTTCTCGACGAGGTCAGCCGCGAGCGAGGCCGAGTCGCCCGTCGTCAGCGTGAACGCGCTCGGCTGCTGGAAGACCGAGACTTTGACGCTGTACTCCTTGCAGCGGCGGGTTTCATTCTGCTCGGTGAGCGTGATCGTCACCTCGTCATCGAGCCACGCGCGGTCGATCGTCATGGCTCACGACTCGCGGAAGAACTTGATCTTCGTGCCAGCGGGGACGTTGTAGGGGTCCTCGAGCGCGTTCAGGCTCAGCACGTCGCGCGCGTGCGCCGTGTCGCCCCAGATCGCGATCGAGATGGCGGCGCAATCCATGTCGCGCGGCGTGACGAAGGTACCCATCTCCGTCTCGAAGCGCGCCTGAGCCCCGGCGCTCCGGATCGCCGCCCAGAGGTTGGCCAAGGACTCGCGCAGGTCGTTGCTGAGCGGGTTCTGAAGGTCCGGCAGCCCGCTGTCGATCTCCCGGCAGAGCGCCAGCAGGCCCTCGATCTTCGCCGCGAAGACCGTCTGGTACATGTCCGCCTGATCGCGGTAGGCCAGGACGGAGTTGACCGCATCGACCAGGGACTTGAGCAGGTCGGGCTGCGGGACCGGCGCGCGCGCTTCCACGGCGCCGAGGTGTTGGGCGATCGTGGTCGGGCTGGCGACTCGAAGCGTCTGGGCGATCAGATTCGCGGCGTCGCTGTCCTCGACGAACTGGCTCTCGAACAGCTCGCCCGAACGGATCTTGACGTCGAGGTCACGCGACCACGTCGTCGCGTAGGCTTGGATCTCGCCGATGTTCGGCAGGTAGAGAGCGCGCGTGACCTGCGCCTCGAAGAGCGCCATCAGCGCGTCGGCAGAGGCAATCAGGTTGCGGTCGCGGTAGTACCCGCCGGCCCTCGCGATTCCCTCGTCGATGCGCGAGGTGATGCTGATTTCGTAAGGCTTCCGACCGAGCTTCTCCGCCACCCCGCCGGGAACCTTGGGGTACTCGTGCGTGTGCGCGCGCCCACCGCCGCGGACCTGGATCCGCTGGTAGGGAATGGTGATTCCGTCGAACGCGAGGCGCCCGAGCTGGTCGAGGTAGTCGGGCACGTTGCGCTCGGTGGTTCGGATGCGTAGGCTTGCGGCTATGGCAACGACGAGGGACGGACGGGAGCCGGTGGTCTACGAGATGACGAGGGCGGAGCTGAAGCGCGCCATCCTGGAGGCGATTGTCGAGGGCGGGACCGTGCTGGTGCTCGGGGCGATGGGCTTCGCGGTGCTGCTCGGGATCGTCGCCGAGATTGCGACGCACTGATCAGGCGTCGGGGGGCTCGCGACCGTCAGGGTTGCCACCGCCGGGAGTCGGGGTGGGTGGGCGCTGCTCGTCCCAGTTCCCGACGTTCACGGTGAGCGGCTGATTCATCCGATCCTTCAGCGCCTCCGCTGCGACCGCGGCGCGCTCCTGCGCCGCCTGCCGCGCCGACGCCTCGCGCTTGGCCTGCGCGTCCGCCGCCTTGCCGCCGGTGGGATCGCGGACGAAGTCGTGAAGCCAGGAGAACACCTTGTTGCCTGACAGCTCGCCAGCGGCTTCCGACCAGGACCCGCCTCCCAGCTTGCGCGACGCCGCCCCGACGAAGCCGCCGGTGAGGAAATCCACGGTGCTGCCGAACGCATCCGTGGCACCCACCTGGTTCGGCCCGCCCTTCCGGTTCCCACCCAGGGCGGCGAGTTCGTAGAGCGCCCCACCGACGCCCAGGGCCGCCAGTGCTGCCGCAGGGCCCGCGGCTCCGGAACCGCCGGCACCTCCGACAGGAGCGACACCAGGCTTTCCACCCGGAACCGGGACGGTCGGCACGTTGCGAACGGCGCGCAGAATCGCCGCCTCTACGGCGCCACGGAAGGCGCTCTCAAGCCCTGCCCTGGCGATGCTCGCCACGATGGCGCCCACGATGGCCTTGCCCGGGTTCTCGGCGGCCCACTTGACCACGCCACCGAACGCCTCGGCGAGTCGTAGGGCCTTCGGGGCCAGTGCCTCGAGCGCCGGGATGAGTTTCCCAGCCGCCTCTTCCGCGATCTCGTCCAGCTTGTTCTGGAAGATCTGGGCCTTCGATGCCGTCGTCTTCAGAGCTTCCGCCACGTTCTCGGCGACCACTTCCTTGGTCATCGAGTCGGCCTTCATCTGGCGATCGAATTCCTTGTTCACGGCCGCCATTCCAGCATCGCCGCCGCCCGCCTGCTTGTAGATGTTCGCCAGGCCCGACACGGCGCGAGCGCCGATGATGCTGGCGAACATCTCCTTGAGCGGCTCGGTCTTGCCTCCGGTCTTGCTGAGCGCGTCCCTGATGATCGCGAACGGGTCGCGAAGCATCCCTTTCTCGTCCTCGATGGCGACGCCGTATTCCCTGAACTTCGACCGCCGAGCTGGCGTCTCGAGGATGTTGCGGAAGCCGCTCACGGCGCGGGTTGCGACGGCTGCTGACGTGCCGCCACCGTATGCCTTGGCAAGCTGTGTCATCGCTCCGAACTGAGCGAGTCGGGTTGCTCTGTCTCCGCCGAACGCGCCGACGGTGCCCCCGAGGTGCGCCATGTACCGCGCGTAGTCGCGCATCTCGACCGCGCCGAGCTTGCCCTGCGCCGCCAGCGAGCGCATGGCCTGATCGATCGCCTTCATCTTCTCTTCGGGCGAGCCCATGTCGCCGAAGGCGTTGCTCACCTCGCCGGCCGCAGTGGCCATGTCCTGGAGAGAGGCGCCGGATGCGATCGCCAGGCCGGCGAGCGAGCCCATCATCTTGCGCGACATGTCCAGGTCGCCGGTGAGCTTGACGAACTGGTCCTGCGCCTCGATGACGGCGCCAGGATCCATTGCGAACTGGGTGCCGACCGCGCGCGCCTCGCCGCCCAGCGTAGCGGCCGAAATGCGGCGCGAGTTCGGTCCCGTCGTCCCTGGCAGGTAGCCCGCGGTGGACAGGGCCGTCGCTGCCGTCTGAAGTTGCGTACCGCGACCGATGGCACCGCTCAGCGTGGTATCCACCCCGATCCCGCGCATGATGTCGTGCCCAGCGCGCCGCGCCATCGACGCGAGCGGAGCATTCGGCCAGAAGAACCGCGTTGCCCGGTGCGATGTACGGGTGGCGAAGCGGTCGAGTTCGCGGGAGGCGCGGCGCTGCTCACGTACCGAAGCCGCCGTCGCCTTGGCGCGCGCTCGCTCCGCCTTCTCGTGCTCGCGGATGCTCGACCGTAGAGCCCGCTCCTCGTCCCTTAGAGCCGCCCTACGCGCGTTGGCCTCTGCGCGGAATGCGCGTTGCCGTTGCTTGGACTCGCCCTCGACGGCCTTGGTGTGGCGCTTCTCTTGGCTCACCGCGGCCGCGACGAACCCATCGTCCAGCACCCGCCGCCGCCCCGGCCTCATCGCCTGCTCGACGCGCTTCCCCGCCCGGACCGCGCGACGCTCGATGTCGCCGAACGTCTTTTCAACGCTCGTGTCGATCGCGCATCCGACGCGAATGATGACGGGTGCGGCCATGTCAGGGCTCGGTCAGTTCGTCCAGCACCGCCGCCAGCAACCTGCGTGCACGCGGTGTCACTTCGTGGTCCTCGAGCAGGAGGACCAGATCGTCGATCTCCTCGTCCGTCGCCGCTCGGGACGCCGGGGAGCACTCGGCCACCATGGCGTCCACCTCGTGGTACAAGCGACGAATCGCCGCCGAGGAGAGCGCCACCCGCACCATGTCGCGCGGGCAGGGGATGGGCTCGGGGTCGCGGCTGGCGTCGTTCGGATCGCAGACCGCGGCGCCCACGATGCCGGCGACGAGGGCGTCATTGAACTCGGCCACGGACAACGCCGGATGCTCGACCACGGCCAGCGCGGCCGTGCGAGCGTTGTTCTCGTCGTGGTCGGAGATCATGCGCAGGCCAACCGCGACACCCGCAGCGGGGCGGCTCTTCCACGCCGTAGCGAAGTCGTCAGGGGTGAGACGCACCACGCGCAACGGCTTGCGCGTCTCCAGCGCCAGCGCCGACGCCTTCACGGTGCGTCCTCAGTCGTCCACCCGCTCGACGTCTCGGGTCCACTTGGCTCGGCAGGCGAGGTAGAATTCGATCTGCCACTGAGTGAGGCCAGCAGCAGGCGTGCCATAGTAAGCGCACAACTCACGCGCAAACCTGGCCGCAGCGAGAACCATAAAGGGGCGCCGTGCGGGCCCGCCAGCTCCCTCAGCGTCTCCTCGAGCTTGTCGCCCTCGAGCGAGTCAAGCTGCCCCGTGACCTCGTCCTGGTAGGTCTGCTGCATCTCGGCCAGCGTCAAGACGCCGTCTTTGCCGAGCTCAGCGAGCCCCTCGAGCTGCGCCAGCCCGCCGTCGAAGAACGGCTCAGGCTTGCCGGCGTCAACGTCCACCACGCCGAGCAGGCAGCGGTGGAGGGCCTTGCCGTACTCGTAGAGTTCATCCCCTTCCTTGGGGTCGGCGAGCCCGTGGGCGATGGCGTAGGCGCGCGCGCGCTCGTAGATGAGCGCCTCGTCGCCCGGAGTCAAAGGCGCAAGCCCGACCGCGACGGGGGCAGGACCAGCCTGCGCCCCATCGGGATCGGGCCCGTCGGTGTTCTTCGGTGCCGGCGCCGCGAGCGGCAGCGACACGGTCTTGGTGGCTAGGTAGCCGCGTGCGAGTTGAGATGCCTTCACGATGTCCCCTCGTGGTCAGCGGTTGGATCAGCCCGTGTACTTGGGCTCTCCCCCGTGCAGCTTGAGCCGGCCAGTCATGGTGCCCTTGGTGGCGTCCCACTCGATGGGAGCTTCCAGGACGGTCATGTTGGCGATCGTGACGACCTTGCCGTTGATGGGCGCGAGTTGGACCGTGCCCTCGTCGCCGAGCGCGAACTCGATCCCGTCGCCCTCGAGCAGCTTGGCGTGGCTGACCTCGATGTCGCTCTCGCGGGCGCCGCGCGTCATGCACACGTAGCCGTTCTCGTTGTAGACGCTCTCGCTCTGCATGGTGGGCGTGAACGAGCCCGAGAACTGCGCCGCGAAGCGCCGACCCTTCCAATAGAAGGACGCGGTGATGACCTTGGATGCCATGGGCAGACCTCTTCATCTCGGGCGCGGGCCCGATGGGGGTAGAACCAGCACCCGTCGTCAGCGAAGCGCGAGGGGGACGCCCGCGGCGCGCGACGGGTGCCGGAAGTGTTACGACGCGATCTGACGGATCGACGCGAGCGTCTGGTGATTGTGCGGACGGACGACCGTGGGGACGATCACCTCGTTGCGATTGGCGTCGTCGTTGTACTCGGTGATCGGCGTGTTGTCGGCGACGTCCATGATCCAGCCGCGCGCCTCGATGTCGAGCAGCTCCGCATTGACCATCCCGTTCAGGATGCTCGGCGTGACCACGCCCTCGATCTGCTTCTGCCCGGCGGGGAGGTCGGGGCCGACGCCGGGATTGCTCTCGTGAGCCGTCACCACGACGGCCTTGACCGCGTCGCGAACGTACTGGGGCACCGACACGTCCGCCGTGTCGAGGCAGCGGTAGTCCGGGCTCGTCCCGTTCAGGCAGTGGGTGCAGATCGAGCGTACGATCCGGGTGTCGCCGTTGAAGTCGTTGATCGGCGACACGCCAGCGTTGAGGAGCGCCTTCAGCTCCTCGTGCGACCACTTGTCGAGCGCGTGCGCGGGAACGTCGGACCACAGCTGCGCCGTGATGTCGTTCCACTCGCCATCGTGGCGGGTCCATGGGTTCGTGCTCTCGGCCACGCAGCGCAGGCCGGCCACGCGCGCCGCGATGGCGGACGGGTGCTTCCGGCTGTTCCGCTGCGCGTAGACGCCGCAGAGGTAGGCGTTGAGCGTGGTCTGCGCCAGGCTGATCGCCGCGGTGCTGGTGCCGTTGTGCCCGAAGATGATCTGCTCGAGGTGCTCGATCAGAGGTGCCGACTCGCTGTCGGCGTGCGCCTCGAACCGGGCCGCGTTCGTCGCGTCGTTCTGGGCCGCGGCGATCCGGCGGTAGGTCTGCGCCTCGACCAGATCGATCACGTTGGCGGCGTTGTCCGCGCCGGTGCCACCGTAGAAGCGGACGAACCCGCTCGCGGTTGGCTCCGCCTGGGAGTAGGTACCGTATTCGATGTGCCCGCCCGTCGTCGCCTGCGCCTCGACATCGATCTGGGTGATCGTGTCGAAGTACTGGTCGCCCAGGACCGTGATGCCGCCACCGGTTCCGGTGATGGTCAGAACGTCGGTGACGACCGCGCCGTCCAGCTCGCCGGTGAACGTCACCGTCGAGCCGTTGGTGTAGGCGCCAACGGCCGCGGACAGCGTGATCGACACGCAGCGCGGAGGGTCGAACGGGTCGTCCCCCAGAGCGCCATCAAGCTCGGTGGTCGTATACTCCTCGGCTCCGGCGACGGTCGCGTGGCTCAGCTTGATCGAGTTCGGGGCCGCCGTGGGCCCTAGGGTCACGATGCAGCCCGTGGGGGCCGCGGTCGTGTCCAGCTTGGCGACGTGGTTGTTCCCGCGCACGCCGACGCTGGCGACGGTCAGGGTGACTTCGCACGCCGGCGCTCCGCCGACCGTGGCCGCGCAGAAGCGCCCGCGATTCGACATCGCGTTGATGGCCGCGACGGCGTTGTCGGCCGTGTTGCTGGCGCTGTCGACGTCCACCGCCCACGAGCAGTATCCGTCGTCGAGGATGAGCCCGATGGTGCCAGTACCAGTGCCGAGGTCCTCCCAGTTGATCACAAGCGACGCGGCGCCACCGCCGGCCGCCTCTGCCACCGGGGCGGCGTAGACGTCCGCGCCAGTGGAGAGCGCCTCACGCGCCTGGATCGCAGCCTCGCTCAGGTCGCCGAGCTTCGTCGCGGCGTCGGCCTCGTCGAAGATTCGCTCGACGTCAGAGTCCGCGGTCAGCGTTCCGCTCGCGGTCTTGTTCCCCGTGATCAGGACGTACCATCCACCGGTGCCGGTGGACTTGCCCTGTCCCCACCGGTTGTCGGCCGCGAACATGGGGACCTTATCGGTCCCATCGATCCCCGGGAGAGTGAAGAGCGCCATGCGTGTTGCTCCTGTTGGTCAGATCCAGCGCGGCGGCGCTGCGTCCTTGTGCCGTGCGCTCAGCAGTGCGCGCGCGGCCTCGTAGTCCTTGGTGGCGTCGAGCAGTTCGCGCTCGCGCACCTTGCGGCGGTAGTAGCTGGTGTCCGGCACCTCGAACGGCTCGCGCTGGAACTCCCAGACCAGATCGCGGCGCTCGGTGCGCTGGTAGAGCTCGGCTCGGCGCGGGGCCGGCCTGGTAACGTCGCCGAACGACGGGCGCGCGCCCACGTAGCTCCGCGCGTTCTCGTCACGCGGCCCAACCTCGGCCGGGCAGGCGCCGGAGGGGCGGCCCTTGTGGTCGATGGCCGCCCAGGGGTTCGTCGCGACCCAGAGAAAGCCTGCGCGGTTGCCAAAGCTCTTGCGAATGGGCCCCGTGCACAGTGGCACGGGAAACGGCGGCGGCGGCTCGGGGTCGGGCCTGTATACGGGCTGGTCCAGATTGAGTACGTCCACGACCGGCAGGTCGCACGACGCGGGATAGTCCTCGACGTTGACGCTCTCGGCGTCCTTGTTCCTCTTCATGCTGTCCCCTTTTCGCCGCCTAGGTGTGCGTGACGACATGCACGGCACCGGCGGAATCCTTGAACGCAAGCGCGCTCTGAGTCGTCGAGTAGTAGACTGCAACCGTGCCCGCGGCCGGCGTGGTCATCGCGGCGTCCGTTGACACCGGGTGCACCCCGAGCAGCGACAGGTCGAAGAGCGAGTGGACGATGTCCCGAAGGTCTTGCAGCGACACGACGGGCGTGGATTGCCCCGTCGGAATCAGCGCAAGCGCCTCGCTCTTGGTGCGCGTCGTCTCGGCCATCAGTAGAACTCGGTGGAGAAGTCGCCCTCGAATGCGCGCACGATGTCGATCGTCTGGTCGAACGGCTCGGGCGCCGTCATCTCGGCGGAGTCACGGCGGATGGTGATCGCGCTCGCTCCGCTGAAAGTGACCGTCTGCGTCAGAACCTCGCGCGCCTCGACGTCAACGGTGACGGCATCGTACTTGGCTTGTCCAACCGTGATCTCGGCGTGCCGTACCGCGACCACCTCGAGCCGCTGGAATCCGCCATGCGCCAGGACGTCGGAGCCGTAGGCGGCCGCGTCGGTGTCTGTGTCGCCGGTCACCACCCACGCCGGGTGACGCCCGTTGAGCGGGCCCAGCGCCTCGTGGAGCGCCCTTCCGATGGCCACGGGTACCCCGCGCCGTCCCGGCATCTTCTCCGCCTGTGCGGGCGGGTAGGCCCACAGCAGGGTGATGGGCCGCTCCTCGACCCAGAAGCCGTCGGACCACCTCGAGAGCTTCCCGTCGCCGCGGTAGGCGAACAGGGTGGGGAGCGCCGTGGTCTCGAAGTCCTCCTCGCGGGGGTCGTGCGGCCTCGCGTGCCGGATGAGCGGCTCGCCGGGTGCCACGTCCTCCCATGCCGCCCCGACCTCGTACTCGAGGACGGCCGTGGCGAACGCCAGGAACACACCGAGGCCGGGATCTCCGACCGGCTCAATGTGCGCCTCGACCAGCGACGGCGCGGTGACGGGCAGCGTCGTGGCGCCGTAGGTGTCGGACATGTCAGTGAGCCCAGATCGCCTGGAGCCTCCGCGCGACCGTGCCCCGTACCTCGCGCGTCATCGAATCGAGCGCGGCTCGGGCGCCGTCGTGCATGTAGAGCCGCGCCGCGGTGCCGGGGTGCCACACCTCGAGAGCGCGGACCCATCGCCCCCGCTTCGGGGAGAAGAACACCAGCATCCCGGGGACCGCGTTGCCGCGACCGTGGGGGCGCCGCTTCTCGCGCTTCTGGCCCTCTTGGGTCGGGCCCGTGAACCCGCGCGCCATGCGGGGGCGAATCCAGTGCTGGCCCGTGCCCCACTCGACGTAGCCGGCATGGGGCGCCTTGGCCGCGATGGTCGCGAGTGCCTGCCGCGCCGTGGCTCGGGCCGTCTCCGTCACCATGATCGAGCCGCGGAGGGCTCCGGTCCGATCCGTGAACGCGTGCGTCGCCTTGGCGTGGGCGACCGCGACCCGCGCGCCCTCGTCGGCGACGTCCTCGATCGACTGGATGAGGATGGCCTGCGACCTGCCGGCGCGCTCGCGAAGGCCGTCGAGGTCAACGCGGACGGTGGTGACGATCACAGAACCGACCCCCACCCCCTGTCGTCCTCGCACTCCACCGCCGGAGCGCCAGACAGCGCCGCCGTGGTGTCAAGGGAGGTCCAACGCTTGCGCAGGGCCTCGAGATCCGAGACGTTCGCCTTGCGCATCTCGTACCAGTCGCGGTTTGGGGCGACCTCTGGAAAGCGCGCGACAAGCATCCACGCGATGGCGTCCAGCGTCAGCCGGACCACCTCGTGCGCCGTGTTGGCGCCTGCCTTCGTCTCGATCTCGGTGAGCGAGTACGATCCCAGGTAGGACGCTACGAAGCTCGAAGCGTCCTCGCGAAACTGGGTTTCTACCGCTGCCTTCGCGGTTCCGGCGCCGTCGTCGTCAAGGAAGCGATCGACTCGCAGCCAAGAAAGCCGGTTCTTGACCTGGGTGGCCGTGACGAAGACGTACGCCATGGATCATCGCCGACGGCCGTGTTGCCACTGCTGGTGCTTCTGGCTCGGTGCCGGGGGCGGCGCGGGCGCCATCGGCGGCTTACTCTGCTCGACGCGCGGCGTCTCTTCTGCCGTAGCGGCCGCCACAGGGCGCACCGCCAGGAATCGTTCCCGCCTCAGATCCTCCACCGTATCCGGCGGGAGATCGAAGGTGGCCCATTCCGGTTTGAAGAGTCGTCGCGCGCGGCAGAACGGAGCCGCGGTCAGCGCCCGCACCTCGACCAGCATCAGGCGACCGCCTTGTAAGCAAGGAACGGCAGGGTATACCCCGCGTTGTAGCGGCCATCCGCACCGTACACGAACTGCTTGGTGTGGAAGACGTTGTCGTCGGTCGGGCTGACCTTCGACACGAAGACCGGGCGCTTGCGCCACTGGAACACGAGCGGCTTGATGACGCTCTGCGTGGCCAGCAGGTACCAGGTCGTATCCGCGCCGGCGAGTTCCGGCAGCATCAGGACGTCCGCCATGCCGGCGGTCACGTTCTGCGGCGCCGACGCGCTCTCCCCGCTGCTGTCCTCGGTGTGGATCGTTCCCATCTTGCAGATGCGCAGCGCCATGCCCTCGAGCGCGGGGGGGACCACGAGCAGGTTCGGGACCACGCCCAGCGGCTCGCCGTCCTCGCCCTTGTACGTGGCCATGGTGGCGCGCGCGGTGAGGAAGTTCGCCTGCGTCAGCGCCAGCCCGGTCGAGCTGTAGTTGCTGTAGGTTCCCTTCGCGGCGTCGTAGGGGTTCACCGGGTGCGCGGCGTTGAAGTACGATAGCCCGTCGAAGCACAGGTTCGCCGCTCCGTTGACGAGCAGCGCCTTGACGAGCTGATCGGGGTGCTTCGACACGCTCTCGCCCATGCGAGCGAAGAGCATCGAGTACTGGCCGAGGTTGTCGTCCTCGATGTCGTTCCGGTCCACGCCCACCGTCAGCTCGTAGTCCTTGTTCTTGAGCTGGTAGGAGTGCGTCGCGAGGTTGTGGACGACGCGCTCGCCGAGCCATTCGCGCATCCCGGGGAGCTTCGCCATCCAGCCGTAGTCGTTCTGCGCCGTGGTGCTCGGCACCTGCGTGCAAAGGCGCGAGTAGAACGGGGTCGTCTGCGAGTAGGCGTCCTCGAACATTTTCGAGAACGAGGTGCGCAGCGCGCGGAGGGTTGCGGGGGTCAGATCCATGATGGTTCCCTTTCAGTCGCTCCGTCCGCGCGTCACGGGACGAAGAACCAGACGGTGATGGTGACGCTGCCGGCGGTGAGGTCGGCCAGCGCGGTCGCGGCGAAGGTGGCGACGAGTTGCTGACCACTGAACGACCCGATCGGGTGCGCGCCCAGAGTGCCGGAGTAGTTCCCGACCGCCAGTCCGTCGAGGTCGGTGGAGGCGACGATCGCGTCGGTGTCGGTGCCGCCGAGGATGATCGTCGTGTCGTCCTCGCCCGCGAACTGCACGGTGACGTTCAGCTCATGGCCGAGCACGATTGCTCCGGTGGGCAGGATCGCGCCGACATCCGCCGTGTCGGAGGTGCCTGTCAGATCCGCATGAGTGACGGTGACAGTCCGGGTCTGGATCGCCTTCGCCTCGGCGACGCTGGACGCCACCTGCGTTGCGGCGCCGACGAGAACCGCGACCCCGAGGGAAGCGTCCACGTCGAGCACGATGCCGGCGATCGACTGCGCGCCGCCTCCGCTAGTGCGGCTGACGGTCTGATCGTCCTCGATGTAGCAGTACGAGAACCGGTCCGCGATGGTGAGCGGGTCGCCGACGCTGTTGGCGTAGTAGAAGCACCCGCGCTCGACGGGGATGCTCAGGTCGCCAGCGCCGCCCGTGTTGTCCACGGTCTGGAGAGCCTTGCCGCAGGCGATGAGGGCCGTCGAGACGGCGCCCTCGGTCGCGTACCCGCTGCCGTTGTCGCAGACGAGCGCGCCCTGCCAGATCTTGGTAGTCGCCGCCATCGGCAGCGAGAGGAGCGACGGATCAGCCGTCGCGCCGTACTTCTTCGTGTCGCGTTCCTTGGTGAGAGCAGCCATTGATCAGGCTCCTTCCTCGCTGTCGTTGGAGTCGGGCGAAGCCTCGCGGCTCTCCCAGGTCTTGCGCGCGGCGAGCATGTCCTCGTCGCTCATGCCGGTGGCGCGGGCAACGGCCCGCTCCTCCGCGGTGAGGGTGGCAACGGGCTCCGCCGTGGCGGGCTCGCGGTGGTCGGCGGAAGCGGGGACCACGACCGGGGACAGCGCCCCGAGGAACTCGGTCAGGCCATCGATCCCGAACTTGGAGAACATCGACTCGGCGCGCTGGCGCGTGGCGGGAGGCAGTCGCCCCTCGCGCTCCGCAGCGTCGATCGCGTCCTTGGCGGTGGCCCGAGCGCGCTCGCCCTCGAGCTCCTGGACGCGCGCTTCCGCCGCGTCGCACCGGTCGGACTTCTCGCGCCACGCAGCCACGGTGGCGGCCGCGGCGGGGCCGGTCTTGCCGGTCGCCTCGCACACCGCCGCAGCGATGGTGACGGCGCCTTCCGCAGCCTGGATCAGCGAGCGGGACTTCGCGGCGTTGGCGATGGCCTCTTCCGCATCCTTGGCCCCGAGGGCCGTGAGCAGCTCTTCGAGCTTCATGGTTGGCTTCTCCTGTGCGGCCACGGCGGCCACGGTCGTTGCGTCTGGACTCGGCGGCGCCGGGGCCACCATGAGTGCACGCGCCTCGGGGCGGGCTGCCCGGTACGCCTCTGCCTGCTCGGCAGTGAGGGCTGCCGCCGCGCGCTCCTTGCGCGGCAGAATCTCGTCAACAAAGCCGCGCTCTTGCGCCTGCTCCGCCGTCATCCACGTCTCGGCGCGCATCCACTCGCGCGCCTGCTCCGGGGTCGCGCCAGTCCGCGCCGCGTAGGTGGAGGCGATGTTCGCGGCCGCTTGTTCGATGTGCTCCGCCTCGTGGGCGAGGTCATCGGCTCCGCCCATCACGATCGTCCACGGCTCGTGCACCATGAAGTCGGCGTTGGCCGCCATCGACACGCGATCGGCCGCCATCGCGACGACGGTCGCCATCGAGGCGGCAATGCCCTCGATCTCAGCCTCCACCCGCGCCGGGTGCGCGCGTAGCATCTCGTAGATGGCGAACCCCTCCCAGACGTCGCCCCCCAGTGAGTTGATCCGAAGGCGGATCGTGTCCACCTCGCCGGCTGCCTTCAGCCTAGCGTCGAGGCTCTTCGCCGAGAACCCGTCCCCGAACCACGTCTCGCCGATGACGTCGAAGACGTCGATCTCGAGCGTCTTCGGCGCCGAGGCGCGGGCGCGCAGTCCGAACGTGCGGGTTGCCATGATCACCAGCCCACGGACAGGCGCGCCACCGTCGTCGTGGTCTCGACAGAAACGAACTTCCCGTCGAACTCATCGCCAGCGGTGACGGTGAGGGTTCTGGTCGTGCCGCCGCTTCCCGTCAGTTTGACGGCCAGCGTCCCGCTTCCGACGTCCTCGACTCGCAGCCAGCGAGCATGTCCGCGCACTGGTGCCACCGGGGAAACGGACGCAGACGTCAGATCGATCGCCGCTGCGAACGACGTGAACTGCTGGATGTCGTCGCACGGTTCGATCTCAAACATCTTCGTCAGTCCTCTCGTCGCGGTTCGGATCCGCCGCGCCCTCGTCCGTCTTCACGGGGAGCAAGTTGGCGGACCGCAGCGGGATGCCGGCCACCTCGCACGCTGCCTCGAGATCCACGTCGAGCCCGCGCGCCATGAGCTTGTCTAGCGCGGTCGCGAAGTCCGACCAGCCCTTGAGCTTGGCCGCCTTGTCCTCAGGAAGCCCCGTCTCCCAGGTAGGCCAGGGGGCTCGCCGCTCGTCGTATCCGGAGCGGTTGAACCGGATCGCCGGCTTGACGATCTGCTCTCGAATCGTCGTGGAAAGCGTCTCGGCGTCAGCGTCGAGGAAGTGTTGCGCGACGCGGAGCTGAGCGGTCGCCTTCGCGTAGCTTCCCGACTCGTCGTTGACGTTCTGCCCGAGAATGCAGATCGAGATCGCCTTCTCGGCGTGCATGAGGAAGTCGCGGAACGCCTCGTGACCTTGCGCCTTCGTCTCCTCGTAGGAGAAATCCCAACCGGTTTCGCCATCGAGTTGCGGGAGCTTGACGATCCCAGTGGAGCCCATCGAACGGAGCGACCGATAGAACGCCGCCGTGTTGCTGGAGCTGTTCCCGTCGTCGGCCCCGGGCGGTTCCTTGATCTTGATGAGCGGCATCCCGTGCCGCTCGCAGAACCTAGCCCAGTCGCGCCAGGTGAACTGGCGCATTTTCCACACGAGGCCGAGCGCGCGAACCGCTCCGGAGAGCCAACTCCGGTCGCCGTCTGGGGTGTAGAGGAACCACCCCTTCTCCGGTGAGACGACGACGGGCCCTGTCGTCGTGTTGGCGATGAAGTTCGTCCCGTCGTGCGAAAGGTTTTGGTTGTCCCAGACGTGCACGCGCGGGATCCAGACGCCGTCAACGGTAGTCCACGAGAGCGGCCCGTATGCCACCCCGAGCATTGTCGCGTTGCGGATCGCTGAGCGTTGCTCGCTCTCCGGGATCGCGTCGAAGTACCACGACCGCACCCACCGCGCGGCGTCTTCGTCGGCCGGGGTTGGGTCTTCGTCCTCGGTGCCGTGCGGCTCGATGCTGAAGCGCGCGCCGTTCTTCCCGACCAGGGCCGCAACGCGCGTCTCGCGGTCGGCGCGGATCCTGTCGTCGCGACCCATCGCCGCGACCAGCTTGGACGATTCCTGAAAGTCCCCGCTCTCGTGCAGTTCGAGCGCGTCCAGGATCTCCTGAACAGACCACGACGCCAGCGCGTCGGTGGGGAGCGGATCGTATCGGCGCGCCTGCGGCCGTCGCTTGGTAGTCGTCGGCACGCCGTGCGCTCCTAGAGGCTGAATGCGGGGACTTCTTCTTCGGTGGGCTTGCCGGTTCCGCGTCGCACGCTCAGCACGTCGAACCCAGCCGCCAGTGCATCGACAAAGTCATCGTGCTGGTCGTTCACCCCGGTGAACTCGGTAGCCTCATCGATCAGCAGGTCCACCCAATCGCCGTAGAATGGAGAGTCCTCCGCGGGCAGGATGATCCGGTCGCCGTTCCACGCTTCGCTCGCCGGGGTTGCGCGGACCAGCTTGTCAACGGTGGCTGGGATCGCCTTCAGCTCTGGAACCTTGAGCGCCAGGAATTGCGCCGCCCCCTTCTCTCCGCCGCCGCCGATGTACCAGCGCACGGGTCCGCGCTTCTCGCGAACGAATACGCTCATCGACAGGCAGAACGACGGCGCATCTACCCGCGCCTCTCGGCACCCGGTGACGAAGAACCGGTCGCCGTATCGCTGCAACCGAAGCACCACCGACCGATCGGCGGAGGTCTTGGCGGTATAGGCCAGATCGGCGCCATAGCCGACGGTGAAGGGCTCGCGCTCCGGTAGCTCGACGAACCGCGGCGGGTTCGGCTTGAATACCTCGGCGCCGGCTTCGCGCGGCTCTCCCTGGTAGAGCGAGACGAACTTCCGCGCATTGTTCGCGCGCAACTCCTCTAGCCACTCACGGGGTCGGATATTGGGGAGTAGCGCCTCCCCGATTCCGCGGCCAAGCGGATCCGATTCGCCGTCCGCGTAGTCGGCCAGAGCCTTGATGTTGACTCCGGGCCAGCCGCGCTTGCGGTACCTGCCGATCGCGTCGTCAACGTGCCATCGGGTGTGGACCAGGAACAGACACCCATCCGGCGCGAGCCGGGTAATCACGTCGTCCTCGAGCCAGTCGAAGACCCGGTCCCGTGTCACCTGTGATTCGGCGTCTTGTCGGCGACCGAACGGGTCGTCTACGACGATCAGGCGGAACCCCTCGCCGGCCACCGCGGAGCCCGCGCCCTTGGCGCGCATCCCGCCGTCGCTTGCGAGCTCCCACTCGTCCTGACGGTTGACCTCCTCGGACAGCTTCACGCCGGCCGACGCCAGGATCCGACGTACCGCGCGCGATTGCTTGTTCGCGAATTGCTGCGTGTGCGAGAACCACGCCACCCACTCGCGGGGCCACGCCTCCAGATGCTTCGCGGCACCATGTCGAAGCGTGTACGTCTTCCAGTGCCGCGGCGGCACCGAGAACCAGAAGAACCGCTGCCCAGTGTGCGGCTCGATCGCCCGGTCAAGCTCGGCGAGCAGTGGGGCCAGATGCCGCGGGGAGGTCAGTTGCGGCGAGCGTTGCGGGAGGTACTCAGCGAGCGGTGGTAGCGCCGTCCGTTCCCGCGTCGTCGCCCTCGGCTGGTTCGCCAGCACCTTCCGCGCTGCCGACGCCCAGAGCGGCGAGAGCTTTGGCGAACTCTTCATCGGTCAGACCGTCCCGTAGCCGCGCGATGACTGCGTCGATCTCATTCCCCATCGCCTGCTGGACCTTGACCTCGAGAGCAGCATCAAGGCCGAGCAGCTTGGCCCGGCGCTCACTGACTCGGACAAGCTGGT
>Ga0265293_10002850_pt1 | contig 33449 bp, 20 predicted proteins | sample Munlanlewell138R_FD_192505 | JGI IMG/M metagenome (GOLD analysis project Ga0265293, IMG submission 192505) | Leachate microbial communities from a municipal landfill in Southern Ontario, Canada - Leachate well 138R | ecosystem: Engineered > Solid waste > Landfill > Unclassified | place: Canada... | reverse complement strand
CTTTTTTTGTGTGGGGCGGGCTGATTGGCCTCTATTTCTGGTATTCAGCCGGAATTCCCTTGGCGCTTGTCAAAGAAGATTTCAGGAAAATCCGCAGACGCTTTAGCAGCAAGGGCGAGGTGAAGGAAACAGATCTTAATAAAACAAATTACAAATAAGGTAATAAGGTTTAACGTGATCAATGCGAATGGTTTTCTCTACTAAGGTTGGGTAGGAAAAAATAAGGTTTTTATTTCTTGTAAATACTTCGCAGATTCGCCCATTTACCGCAATCCTTTTACATTGGGCGCTGCCGCTTTAAATTCTTTCAGATAAAATGGTTCGCAGTAGGCCAGGTTTTCAAAATCGTTGTTTTCAAATTTTCGTTGCGCCAGCCCGGCCATGTAGGTAGCCGAAGGTGTAAAATCATCGACAAAAATTGCCCGTGGGAGCTGTTGCAAAATGGGTTTGGCCTTGGCCATGCCATCGCCTGCAAATACCAGATTGCTTTCGGTGGGCCATTGCTGTAAACTATCCTCGTCGATCACCACGGCCTGCACCTCTACCAACTGTTCCATCCGTGCGTTGTACCGTGCCGTGTAAACTTCCATTCGTCGTGCATCTATCAACGGGCAATAGATAACATTATCGGGCAACCGGTTTTCTTGCCGTGCTTTCTGCGCCATTCCCCAGGCCATCGCCTGCAAAGTGCTTATTGCGATAAGCGGCAACTCCAGCGGATAACACAAGCCTTTGGCCGCCGACACGCCGATACGCAGGCCGGTGTAGGAGCCTGGCCCCATACTTACCGCCACCGCCGAAAGATCAGCGGGCTGCAGATTGCATGCTTTTAGTACTTCATCGATAAAGATCGTGATGACGCGTGCGTGCGCATTGGTTTCGCTGATTTGCCGCACCTGCTCCGTGACGCCGTCGCGGCTTAGCGCCACCGAACAAAAAGGCGTGGCGGTTTCGATGAGAAGGATGTTATTCATGGCTGCAAATATATACCAACAAATGGATGTCAGGCGTGGCTTTGGTTGGTCACGAGGCGATAGCCCACGTTGTGTACATTTTCGATTTTGAGCGCTGGGTCGTCTTTTAGATATTTGCGTAAGCGCGAAATAAAAACATCGAGGCTGCGGCTGGCAAAATAACGATCGTCGCCCCAGATTTTCATCAGCAGCTCGTTGCGTTTGATGAGCGTATCAGGATAACGGCAAAAAGCTGCCAGCAGTTGGGCTTCGCGATGGGTTAGCTGTTTTTTATCATCATTTCTGGTCAGCAGGTGGTTGGACATGTCGAAGGTAAAGCTGCCAATGGTGCAGGATCCTGCAAGCTCTTCGGTTTTTTTGCGTAAGCCGGTGCGTCTGAGGAAAACTTCAATCTTCAGCACCAGCTCTTCGATGGAAAATGGTTTGGTGATGTAGTCGTCGGCGCCGATACGCAGCCCGTGGATTTTGTCTTCGCGCGTGGAACGTGCCGTTAGAAAGATGATGGGAATCTCGCGATTTTCGCGGCGCACCTTCATGGCCAGCTCGTAACCATCCATGCGTGGCAACATCACATCGAAGATGCAGAGGTCGTATTTGTTTTCACAAAACAGGTTCCAGCCAACGATGCCATCTTCGGCAAAATCGACGCTGTAGCCGTGCAGTTGCAGGTTGTCGCCCGTAACATACGACAGCGTCATGTCGTCCTCCACATAAAGGATTTTTATTTGTTGATCCATGATGATGCAGGTATTTGAATAATAAAAACGGCTCCTTTGTCAGGCGGGTTTTCCAGAGAAATGTCCCAGCGGTGCGCCTCACAAATATTTTTTACATAATAAAGCCCCAGTCCAAAGCCTTTCACGTCGTGCACGTTGCCGGTGGGGATGCGGTAAAACTTCTGAAACACCTTTTTCTGATATTCTTTGGGGATGCCCGGACCGTTGTCGGCAATGCTAAAGATAACAGACCGGGCACTTTTGTGGGTGTGGATAATGATGTGAGGCGAACCGGGCGAATACTTGATGGCATTGTCCATCAGGTTGTGAATGATGTTGGTAAGATGAAGCCTGTCGGCATTGATTTCGGGGATTGAAGGGTCGAGATGTTTTTCGATGGAGATGCTGGCGCCGTTGCCGGTTTTGCAATTATTCACCACCAGCTCTATGATCTCGTTGAGTTGCACGGGTTCTAATTTCAGTCCAAAGCCATTGCGTTCGATGCGGGCAATCTGCAGCACTTTTTCTACCTGATGGTTGAGGCGCGTATTTTCCTGTTTGATGATGGCGCCGTAATTGCGCAAACGCTCGGGTTGCTGAACAATGTCGGGTGAAAGAATGACGTCAGCCGAAATATTGATGCTCGAGATAGGCGTTTTAAACTCATGCGTCATGTTATTGATGAAATCTTTCTGCAGCTCCGACAGGCGTTTTTGCCGAAGGATGATAAAAATAGCCCAGGCATAAAAAATCACCGACACCAGCAGGATACCCGAAAAGATAAACCAAAGGCTCATGTCGCCGGTGATGTAGTTGCTTTTGGTTGGGAAATTAACACCAAAATAATATACATACTCGCTGTATTTGGGAAGGGTGGTCGACAGTTTTATCTGCTTGTCGTGGCCGCCGGCAGTTACGTAGTTGCCGTACACCATCTTATCGGTGTGGCAGTCGTAGATGCCGTACTCGTAGTCGGTGTTGATGTTGAGCTTGTCGAATTCGGTACGGAGGTAGTAATCCAGAATGTTGGCATCGATGACGCTGTTGGTGTTTACCACAAAATAGTTGCTCGACAGGCGGCTCACCGGATTTTCGTCGGGCAGCTCGGTTTGGTTGTAGTCGCTAAGCTTGACGGCTACATTGCGCAAAGCGATAAAAACCGTTTGTGTAAACTCCTTCTCGTTGATGTTCCAGGCCTTTTGCAACCAATAAATTTGTATGACGAAGATGCCGATGATGGCAAAGGTGCCCAGGATGACGATAAACCGGATATGATTTCTTCTCATAATACTAAAGATGACTGCTGCTTTATGCAAAGAAAACACTTTTTTCCCGCTCATCTCTCATCTCTCACCACTCACCACTCCTTTCTGCCTCTTGTTGAGAGCTGTGCGACTTTCTTTTCATTTCCATATTAATATTAGTTTAGTGGATTGAAAATAATAATTACAAAGCAATGGATGTTGATGAACTGAAGAAGAATTTTTTAGCTCGCTACGGCGGCACAGCGCAAGGGCTGGAAGTGTTTTTTGCGCCTGGCCGCATCAATCTTATTGGCGAGCATACCGACTACAACAATGGCTACGTGCTGCCCTGCGCCATCAACTTCGGGACCTATCTGCTGGCGCGACCCAACTATGAGCGGGTGGTGCGGCTGGCTTCCGAAAATTTTGATTATGCCGCCGAGGTAACACTCGGTAAACCTCTTTCCCGCCAAGGCGAACATTGGGTGAATTATCCTTTGGGCGTTTATGACCAATTTGCACAGCACAAAGTGAAAATGCAGGGTGCCGATTTGCTTTATTATGGTAATATTCCCAATGGCGCCGGGCTTTCGTCGTCGGCATCTATCGAGGTGGCCACGGCTGTGATGCTCAACGATCAGGCGCGGACGGATTTGCCGATGATGGAGCTGGTGAAGCTTTCGCAGCAGGCCGAAAATCAGTTTGTGGGTGTCTGCTGCGGCATCATGGATCAGTTTGCCGTAGGCTTTGGTAAAAAAGATCACGCTCTGTTTCTCGACATCGCTACCATGAAATATGAGCTGGTGCCGCTGATGCTGGCGGATTATTGCATCATCGTGGCCAACACCAACAAGCGCCGCGGCCTGGCCGACAGCAAATACAACGAGCGCGTGAAGGAGTGCCGCAAAGCTGTGGAATATCTCCGCCAGGTACGACCCATCGACTTTTTGAGCGACATGAGTCTGCAGGAATTCATCAGCGTAAAACATCTTATCCCCGAAGCGACCATCCGCAAACGCGCAGCGCACATCCTCAGCGAAAATCAGCGGGTGCTGGATGCGGTGGCAGCGCTGCGACGGGGCGAGCTGCCGCTGCTGGGCCAACTGATGGATGCCTCGCACAACTCCCTGCGTTACGATTACGAAGTGACCGGAGCGGAGCTTGACGCATTGGCAGAGGCGGCACGGCGCACCCCCGGCGTTCTCGGCTCGCGCATGACGGGCGCCGGCTTTGGCGGATGTACCATCAGCCTGGTGCACAAAGATGCGATAGCAAATTTCATAGAGAGCGTCGCACAGCAATACCACCAGGCCACCGGTTTGCAAGCCGAATTTTATGAGACAGAACCCGGCGATGGCGCCCGGAAATTATCATAGCCACACAAAATTCATAACACCGTGGGAAACAAGAAAAAACACAACAAAGAAAAAAAGGAAGAGAAGCATCACGAGAGTCATCGTGTGGACCAGGGGGAGAAGATTCATGTTGCGCAACCTGAGGCACCTCGCGAGCCACGGCCACCGCTGACAGATGAGTTTTATGAAGCAGAATTGCAGCGTTTGCAGATAGAGCTGGTCAAGCTACAGGAGTGGATCAAGCTAAAAGGTCTGCGCGTGGTGGTGGTCTTCGAGGGACGCGACGCTGCCGGAAAAGGTGGCACCATAAAGCGCATCCTGCAGAGCCTCAACCCGCGCATCTGCCGCGTGGTGGCGCTGGGTATGCCTACCGAACGCGAAACCACGCAGTGGTATTTCCAGCGCTATGTGCCGCATCTGCCCGCTGCCGGCGAAATGGTGCTCTTCGACCGCAGCTGGTACAACCGCGCCGGCGTGGAGCGCGTGATGGGCTACTGCACCGAAGAGCAATATTGGGAGTTTTTGCGCTCGTGTCCCAACTTCGAGCGCATGCTCATCCGCTCGGGTTTGATCATGATAAAATATTGGTTTTCGGTGAGTGTGGAAGAGCAGGAGCGACGTTTCCAGGCGCGCATCAACGACCCTACCAAGCGCTGGAAACTCAGCCCGATGGACATCGAATCGCGGCAGCGCTGGGTGGAATATTCGCGCGCCAAAGACGAGATGTTTTCATACACCGACACCAAGCTCTCGCCGTGGTTTGTGGTGCCCTCCGACGACAAAAAAAAGGCGCGCCTCAACTGCATCAGCCACCTGCTAAGCAAAGTGCCCTACCAGGACCTGACGCCCGAACATTTTGAGCTGCCCGAGCGCCCCGACAGCAAAGGCTACGTGCGCCCGCCCATGGACGAGCAGACCTTTGTGCCGGAGGTGTATTAATCGTGAATTTCTGGGAGAAGAAACTTTAATATCTCAACCCTGTCAAATCGCCTGATGCACATTTATGGTGAAGAAATGCGGAGATTAAGAGCGCTAAACCAGGTAAAATGTGCGGAGAATAATTTGTATTTTTGTTTGATAAAATGCGAAGAATGAAGATTTACATACACGAACAAGATGGGTGGGCTAATTTTACCTGGAGTGATAAACCAGTGTTATTAAAGTTAGGAGAAGCAAGAAACCTGCAAGGAAGGCTCTTGGGAAGAATGGAAAGCCTTGGCTTCGAATTACGGAACGAAGCCGTGTTAAACACCCTTACACTGGACGTTCTTAAATCATCAGAAATTGAAGGAGAATACCTGGAAAAAGCACAGGTTCGTTCGTTGATTGCAAGGCGCCTGGGGATGGATATTGCCGGTGCAGTAGAATCAGAAAGAGATGTTGACGGAGTTGTGGATATGATGCTTGATGCAACGCAACGTTATGATGCTCCGCTTACCACTGAAAGATTGTTTGATTGGCACGCAGCATTATTTCCGACCGGAAGGAGTAGCATATATAAAATAACCGTTGCCGACTGGAGAAAGGACACAACCGGTCCCATGCAGGTTGTATCCGGACCTATGGGCAAAGAAAAAGTGCATTTTCAGGCACCAAACTCCGAACGTATAGAAAATGAAATGAAAGAATTTCTATTCTGGTTTGAAAATGAAACAGATGTAGATTTGGTCCTAAAAGCTGCCATTGCTCATTTGTGGTTTGTAACGATACACCCTTTCGACGATGGAAATGGACGCATAGCAAGAGCCATTACCGATATGTTGCTGGCTCGCTCCGACAAAAGTGTTCAACGCTTTTATAGTATGTCGGCTCAAATTCGGGTAGAAAGAAAGCAATATTACAACATGCTCGAAAAAACACAAAAGGGTGATCGGGATATTACAGAGTGGATACTTTGGTTTTTGCAGTGCCTGATAAATGCAATTAATTCGACAGAAGAGTTACTTTCCAAAATACTTCGTAAGGCAGAATTTTGGAAACTTCATTCCAAAACAATTTTTAATGAAAGACAACAAGAGATACTCAACAGGCTATTGGATGGATTTGACGGAAAGTTGACTTCTTCAAAATGGAGTAAGATTAATAAATGTTCACAAGATACTGCACTTAGAGATATTCAGGACTTGATAAAGAAGAACATTTTGCAAAAAGAAGCAAGCGGAGGCCGAAGCACAAATTATGAACTAACAAAAATGCCAGGCGGTAGCAAACGGTAAAGTCAATAAGGGTTACAGTATTAATTGTTGCCAAAATTTGCAAAACTTAGAAGCTATATGAAAAAAAGATTAGTGATTTTTAGTAGTATTTTATTCCTCTTTGGTAGTAACAGTCTAAAAGCTCAAAAGATTGAAATTGAACCGTGGAAGTACAATATTAATATCGAATTAATTGATTCGACTCTTTTGATCAATCTCAGCATCAAAGCAACAAAAGCAGAAGCCGGACAAAAAGAGTTTTTATTATTTAATCGCTACATCCAAATTAAAGAAGCATTACTCGATGAAGCACCTTTAAAATACATCCGTAGCAACGACACGCTCTATTTTGAACCTGTTCGTAATGAAATAACGCTTTCGATGCAATATGAGATTCCTTGTTCGGTGAAGGGATATTCAAAAGTTGTGGCATCGTATGGTGATAGCACGTACGCTTATCCGGTTCTGTTTGATGCGGGTCAAATCTTTTGCGAGCGATTTAACAAATGGTATCCGGTTTTGTATGATAATTTTTCGGATTATGATGTAACTATCACTGTTCCAAAGGGGCATAAAGTATTTTCGTATTTTCCTGAGATAGATTGCAAGTACATTGCCGAAGAGGTTGTTTACACCTATCATTATTACGACGAAGACTTCCCTTTTTTCATTACGCCAACCGGAATTTTTCAGCAGCATAAAGAAGTACAGCACAACAACACCACCTATGCGTTTTACTTTTTGCCACGCGCACGACGTTTGGTTTATGTTTCGGATAATAAACCCGTTTTCGTTAGCGATATAAAGCAAATCGATTCGTTGTTGAGTGAGAGCATTAATCGCTCCATTGCAGCAATAGACTGGTACAACGCCAATTTGTGGCATAAAGAGATCAAAACCCTCAGCTTTGTTGAAACCGATATTCTTGGATTGGGGGCTGGTTTAGGAAATTTTATTTTGATGGACAGGATGTTGATGAACATGGAAGCAATTGAGAAATATGCACTATCGCACGAGCTTTCGCATATTTGGCTGGGCATCCACACCGCATATCTTGCAAAAGGGAAGTTCTTCATGGGCGAGTCTGTTCCGGAGTATGTCAATCTTCTGTTTTACGAAAGTTGGGCAGGAAATGATGCATTCGAAAAAGCGATACAAGACAAAATAAACCTGACATTGTTTGAAGTACCCTTTTACGCGGTACCTTTTGAGCGGGTATTAAACCAAAGGAAAGGAAACGCGCAGGCAGATGAAATTATATATCACAAGGGGGTAGCTTTTGTTCATGAATTTCAAAAAATGATCGGCAAAGACAAACTGCTTAAAATTATTCGAGAAACTTATTCTGTGCCTAATCATTTTGTTACGCTCAAAGATTTTGAAAACAACATAAAAGCAAACGACTGTTGGAATGAGTATTTGAAATTGTACGAAATAGATTTGTAATAAAAACAGGCAATTAGTAAAAAAATATGAGCACAAAATCAACGTCCGGCAGTTTTGTTTTTTCTCTTTTCATTTTAATAATCATTGTACAGCTTACGTCATGCGATCCTGGTGTAAGTTACGCTAAGATAATACAAAACGATTCTGATTACGACATCAGCATTATAGTGCATGGAGGTGAACCCTATTACTATTCAACAGATAGTTTTTATATTGAAAAACATTCCGAACAAACGATCATGACACATAGTGGGCTGGGTCAAACATTAGAATTTGAAGATTGCAGTATTTATGCTGATTCGATAACTTCAGAAGTCATGAATTCCGACTCATTAAAATTAACTTATGATTTGAATAACCTATCACTTTGGAATTTTTCTGCTCTGAATAAAACTTATGGAAGTGGCGGAACTTGTGAGTGTAGAATCATATTGAGAAATGAACAAATAGAATAGAAAAGCAAAGTACAAAAAAGCATAATACCTTCTTGCGGGCTGCGTTTCCAAGTCCAATCTTTTAGTTTGTAGTAGCCAAATGAGAACGTTTTGCAACACTACTAACCGAGAGAAATGTTTATCCCCCCGCTTAGGCGGGGCAGGCTCTACGGGAAACAATTAATCAGTTTGTATCTTACAGTTTTACAATACTTTATCGCCTACGGCGAATTCGCCGTAGGCGATAAAGTATTGTAGCCAAAAAGTAACTCCATTTTTTAAAATACCTCGTAGAGGTTTAAGAGATCAATGGTTCTGGAACTTCAGAATAACTTTACACGGTCAGCAGTGGTTTTGTACTAAGCCCCCTGCTGCAATCCAATTCCTCACCACCCATCCCACCCTTGAAAAATTATCCCACTTTTGTGCTGGTAATTTTTTGAAATGTAACAAAGGAATATGAACCCCATCGCATTTTTCGATAGTGAGATTGCGCCAAAGCAACGGCAGGTGGTTGATATTGGCTGTGTGAAAAATGACGGGAGCACATTCCATAGCAGCTCATTGGCTGAGTTTGTCGGGTTTCTCAGCGGTACGCAGTATGTATGCGGACACAACATCCTCAGGCACGACCTGCTTTATCTCGGCAAGGCGCTTGCCGGGGCGGGCGTGAATACGAAAAATGCCATCGACACACTTTTCCTGTCGCCGCTTTTGTTTCCTGCGCGGCCTTACCATGCGCTGCTCAAAGACGACAAGCTGCAATCCGACGACAGCAACAATCCGCTGAACGATTCGATAAAAGCACGGGATTTGTTTTTTGATGAGGTGGCTGCCTTCAGTCAGTTGGACGAAACGCTGAAGCAAATCTTTTGGCTGCTGCTGAAAGACCGGGAGGAGTTCAGCGCGTTTTTTCGATTCATCGGTTATGCAGGTTCGGCGCCAGCGGCGGAGGAGCTAATCCGGCAAAGGTTTCAGTCCGAAATTTGTGTACATGCTGATCTTTCAAAAAGGATTTTGGAGCATCCCATTGAGCTGGCTTATTGCCTGGCGCTGATTGATGCCAACAGCCGCTACTCCATCACGCCGCCCTGGGTGCTGAAAAATTATCCGGAAACGGAGCAAATCATGTTTCAGTTGCGCAACACGCCCTGCCTGCGTGGCTGCGCTTATTGCGACAAAGCGCTGGACATTCACCGGGGGCTGAAACGCTTTTTTGGCTTCGATGCTTACCGCAGTTTTGCCGGCGAGCCACTGCAGGAAAATGCGGTGCAGGCAGCCATCAGCAACAAATCCATCCTGGCGGTGTTTCCTACCGGCGGTGGTAAATCCATCACCTTTCAGGTGCCGGCACTGATGAACGGCGAAAGTGCCAAAGGTTTAACGGTGGTAATTTCGCCCCTGCAATCGTTGATGAAAGACCAGGTGGACAACCTCGAAAAAGCAGACATCACAGAGGCGGTTACCATCAACGGCTTGCTCGACCCGATAGAGAGAGCCAAATCTTTTGAGCGCGTGGAAGATGGCTCGGCTTCCATTCTTTATATCTCACCCGAATCGTTGCGTTCGCGCACCATCGAAAGGTTGCTGCTGGGCCGCAAAATCGTCCGCTTTGTGATAGACGAGGCGCATTGCTTTTCGGCGTGGGGACAGGATTTTAGGGTGGATTATTTGTACATTGGTGATTTTATTAAAAACATACAAGAGAAGAAAAACCTTGCCGAGGGCATCCCTGTTTCGTGTTTTACGGCTACCGCCAAACAAAAGGTGATAGAAGACATCCGCAATTATTTCAACCAAAAGCTGTCGCTACAACTCGAACTTTTCACCTCCAAAGCCTCGCGCACCAACCTGCATTTTAAGGTGTATGAAAAAGGTAACGAAGAAGAAAAATACCAGTCGCTTCGCGATTTGATAGAACAAAAAAACTGCCCGACAATCGTATATGTTTCGCGCACACGCACGGCATATTTGCTTGCCCGGCGGCTCAGCGAAGATGGTTTTGATGCCCGGCCCTACCACGGCAAAATGAATGTGCGCGAAAAAACAGCCAATCAAAATGCGTTTATCGCAGGCGACATCTCCACGATGGTTGCCACTTCGGCGTTTGGGATGGGCGTGGACAAGAAAGATGTGGGGATGGTGATCCATTATGAGATTTCTGATTCGCTGGAGAATTACGTGCAGGAAGCTGGCAGGGCAGGCCGCGACGAAAATATTGAAGCCGATTGTTATGTGCTTTTCAACGAAGAAGACCTGGGCAAACATTTTATCCTGCTCAACCAGACCAAGCTCTCCATCAAAGAGATTCAGCAGATTTGGAAGGCGATAAAAGAGATCACGCGGTTTCGTTCCACGGTGTCGAATTCGGCGCTGGAGATAGCGCGCAAGGCAGGATGGGACGACAGCGTGGTGGAAATAGAAACACGCGTAACCACCGCCATCGCCGCCTTGGAGAATGCAGGCTACCTGAAACGCGGCCAGAATATGCCACGGATTTTTGCCAACAGCATCCTCTCCAAAAATGCGCAGGAAGCCATCGATAAAATAAATGCTTCCGAAAAATTTGAGGAGCGGCAAAAGGAAATGGGAATCCGGATTATCAAGAAACTTTTTTCGGGCAAAAGCCGCAAGCAGTCGGTTGAGGATGCCGGCGAAACCCGGATAGATTACATCAGCGACCACCTCGGCATTGTGAAGGAGGAGGTGATAAATATTGTGAATCTTTTGCGCGAAGAAAAAATCCTGGCCGACGCCAAAGATTTGACAGCTTTTATAAAAAAAGGAGAGAGCATTAAAAGCTCGCTGGAAATTGTCGGGACATTCAGTCGAATCGAAAATTACCTTTTGCCTTTTATCGAAGAACGCGAAAAAACGCTGCACCTCAAAGAGCTGAACGAAGAAGCGGAGGCCGGCGGAATAGGCGAGGTGACGCCCAACAAGATCAAAACCATCCTCAATTTTTGGGCAATCAAAAACTGGATCAAACGTCGCAATCTCGAATATTCAAAAAACCATGTGGTGGTGCTGGGGCTACACGCCAAAGAAATCCTGCATGAGAAACTCGAAAACCGCCATGCACTGGCAAAGTTTATCGTTGAATTTCTTTACGAAAAAAGCAATCTGAATATCGCGGGAGCCGATGGCGGCAAAGAGGAGATTTTAGTCGAATTTTCGGTGCATGAGCTTCGGGATGCCTTTGAAAACGCCCTGGCCAGCTATGGCAAAAAGGTGACGATAGAGGATGTTGAGGATGCACTTTTTTACCTGTCGCGCATTGAAGCGATAAAAATCGAAGGGGGCTTTTTGGTGGTTTACAACCGGCTCACCATCGAGCGTCTGGAGCCGGACAACAAGAAGCGCTACAAGGCGGAAGATTATCAAAACCTGAATCAATTTTACGAAAATAAAGTACAGCAAATCCACATCGTGGGCGAGTATGCCAAGCGGATGCTCACCGACTATCGCGACGCGCTGCAGTTTGTAGAAGATTATTTTCAGTTGAACTATGGCTCTTTTTTAAATAAATATTTCAAAGGAAGCCGGCAGAACGAAATCCGGCGCAACCTCACGCCGGCCAAGTTCAGACAGCTTTTTGGGGAGCTTTCGCCCACGCAACTAAAAATTATCAACGACAAGACTACAAAATATATGGTGGTGGCCGCCGGCCCCGGAAGCGGAAAAACGCGCGTGCTGGTGCATAAACTTGCCTCGCTGCTCCTGATGGAAGACGTAAAGCATGAGCAAATGCTGATGGTCACCTTTTCGCGGGCGGCAGCCACAGAATTTAAAAAACGGCTGCTCGCACTCATCGGCAATGCCGCCAATTATATTGAGATAAAAACTTTCCACTCCTACTGTTTCGACTTGCTGGGTCGGGTGGGGAGCCTGGAGAAGTCGGATGCCATTTTGAAAACGACCATCGAAAAAATCCGCAGCAGAGAGGTGGAGCCGAGCCGCATCACAAAAACCGTGTTGGTGATCGACGAAGCGCAGGACATCGACCAGGACGAATTTGAACTGATCCGCACTTTGATGCAGCACAATGAAGAGATGCGCGTGATTGCCGTTGGCGACGACGACCAGAATATCTATGAATTCAGAGGGGCCAGCTCAAAATATCTCGAACAGTTTATTGAGATTAATAAAGCAACCAAACACGAGCTGGTGGAGAACTATCGCAGCAAGCCCAACCTGGTTGAGTTTACCAATCAGTTTGTAAAACGAATCCGCCACCGGCTCAAAAACACGCCGATCATTTCGATGCTGCCCGACAACGGAAAAATAAAACTCGTCCGTTACCAAAGCGAAAATCTCATCACGCCGCTGGTGCGGGATATTCTTACCGCCGAACTTACCGGAACCACCTGTGTGCTCACCAAAAGCAACGAAGAAGCGCTGCAAATCACCGGGCTACTTTTGAAACACGGGATGCCGGCCAAACTCATCCAGACCAACGACCGCTTTAGTTTGTACAATATTTTGGAAGTGCGCTACTTTTTGTCGCAACTGCATTTGGCCGACGATGTTTTCATCATCAGCGACGACGCCTGGGCAGAGGCAAAACGCGCGCTTACTGACAAATTTCGCAGCAGCACAAAACTGGAAATATGCCTCAACATCCTCCGCGATTTTGAAGCGACCAATCCTGTGCGGAAATACAAATCCGACCTGGAGGTTTTTATCCGCGAATCGAAGCTCGAAGACTTTTTTGATGCGCAGGGCGAAACCATTTTCGTTTCGACCATCCACAAAGCAAAAGGCAAAGAGTTCGTCAATGTTTTTTTGATGCTCGAAAACTTTTATGCCGACACCGACGAAGCCAAACGGCAGCTTTATGTGGCAATGACGCGCGCAAAGCAAACGCTGACTATCCACACCAACACCACTTATTTGGATAACATCACGGCTGAAAACTTTGAGCAAATCACCGATACGGAAATTTATCTGCCCCCCGACGAGCTGGTGATGGTTTTGGCGCACAAAGATATTTGGCTCGATTACTTTGCAGACAAGCAATATCTGGTTTCGCACCTCATCAGCGGCGAAGCGTTGACGGTACGCAACAACGAATGTATCGACGAAAAGGGGCGCTGCGTCCTGAAATTCTCAAAGCAGTTTATCGGTCAGATAGAAATGATGCAGCAGCGAAGCTACGCCTAAGGCGGGCAGTGGTAGGCTTCATCGTTTACTGGGCCAAAGAGGACGCGGAGCAGGAGGTGAAAATCATTTTGCCGGAAGTAACTTTTGAGAAGGGGGAGTGACGATTTACGATTTTAGAATTACGATTTTGGAATTGTTGATTATTTAGCGTCTGTCCGTAAAGTCAGGATTATTGAGGAAATCCATAGCCCGGGCATTTATACCCGGGATTGAAATGAAGGGATCTCAAACCCCCGCCTCGCCCGAAGTGTCGGCATAAATTCCGGGAGTTTAGATTTTCAACAGTTTGCTCCCTTTTGGGTTGGGATAAACAAACTGTCGAAAATCGAATTTCCTGGTTTTCTTCAAGCCTCTGCTAAAGAAGGCTTAGTGTAACGGTCAACCCGGCCATTACCACCGAAACCATTGTCATCAGTTTAATAAGGATATTCAACGAGGGTCCTGAAGTATCTTTAAACGGATCGCCAACGGTATCGCCAACTACGCCTGCTTTGTGGGCTTCGCTGCCTTTGCCGCCATAATTTCCTTTTTCAATAAATTTTTTGGCGTTGTCCCATGCACCTCCGGCATTGTTCATAAACACAGCCAGGGAAAACCCGGATGTGAGAACGCCGGCCAGCAAACCCACTACGCCGGCTACGCCCATGCTTGCGCCTACAATTATCGGTACGGCTATAGCTACGAGCGAAGGCAGCAACATTTCGCGCTGTGCACCTTTGGTGGATATTGCGACACATCTGGCATAATCCGGTTTTCCGGTGCCTTCCATAATTCCTTTGATTTCGCGGAACTGCCTGCGCACTTCATCTACCATAGCACCGGCAGCGCGGCCAACTGCTTTCATGGTCATCGCGCTGAAAAGAAATGCCATCATCGCGCCAAGAAAAATTCCTCCAAGAAACAGCGGGTTGAACAGGGTGATATCGTACGCTGCTGAAAAATCTTTTACCGAAGCTGTCGAAATTTTTATCACTTCAATTCCTTCCTGCACTGCCGGAGCCACATCATGATAAAAAACGTAGCTTCCTTTGGTAACAAAGCCTTCACCATTTTTGGCGATTTTATCAAACCACATCCTGATTTCTTCCATGTAAGCTGATATCAGCGCCATGGCGGTAAGGGCGGCAGAGCCAATGGCAAAACCTTTACCTGTGGCCGCAGTAGTATTTCCCAGCATATCGAGGGCGTCGGTACGTTCGCGTACTTCGTGAGGCAGGTGGGCCATTTCGGCATTGCCACCGGCATTGTCGGCAATCGGGCCAAAGGCATCGGTGGCAAGGGTGATGCCCAGTGTTGAGAGCATACCTACAGCGGCAAAACCAATTCCATAAACTCCCATAGCAAAATGTTGTGCGCCTCCGGCTGCCCAAAACGCACCCATGATGCCCAGTACGATGGTCAGAACCGGAATCCAGGTTGAATACATTCCCACTGCAAGACCTTCTATTATGGTAGTTGCCGGCCCATGCTGGGCATTTTTCGCTATATCCTTTGTTGGTTTATACTCATCCGAAGTAAAATATTCAGTTGCCTGCCCGATAATAACACCGGCACCGAGGCCAATTACCACAGCCCAGAAAACACCCCATGTTACCCAACCTAACATTACCAGTCCTATCATTGCAAGAAGAACGAGCAAAGAGCTGCCTCCCGTGCCGATCAATAAAGCGTTGAGAAGATTTTTCTGGGTAGCCGTCTCTTTGGTGCGTACCATGAAGATTCCGACAATGGAGAAGATAATTCCGATGGCCGCAACGATCATTGGCGCCAGAACGGCCTGGTAGGCAGTAAGTCCGGCATCGCTCATCACCAGTGCGGGCAGCGAAGCCCCCAGCGCCGCAGTAGCCAATATAGAGCCGGCATAGGATTCGTACAGGTCGGCACCCATGCCTGCCACATCACCTACATTGTCGCCCACATTATCGGCAATAGTGGCGGGGTTGCGCGGGTCATCTTCCGGGATTCCGGCTTCCACTTTGCCCACCAGGTCGGCGCCCACGTCGGCAGCTTTGGTGAAAATGCCTCCGCCAACGCGTGCAAACAATGCCTGGGTAGATGCGCCCATCCCAAAAGTGAGCATGGTGATGGTAATCTCAATTAGTTTAAAGCGTTCGCCAGCCGCGTTAATTACCCCGTCGGTGACAAATTCGGGATGGATATGCACCAGGTTAAGGCCGGCAAAATGAAGGCCATTTGCCATATTGTAGGGAGTGTAAACGTATTCGTTTAGTATCCAGAACCAGGCGGCAATATCAAGAAGAGCAAAACCAACCACCACCAGACCCATGACGGCGCCACTGCGAAAAGCAACCTTCAACCCTTTATTTAACGACTGCGATGCCCCTTGGGCAGTGCGCGCGGAGGCAAAGGTGGCGGCTTTCATTCCCAAAAAACCACATAGCCCCGAGAAAAAACCACCCGTAAGAAATGCAACCGGTACGAAAGGATTCTGCACATTGAAGTAGGCCATGATAGTAAGCAGTACAAACAAAATGAGAAAAACGATAGCCACCACTTTATACTGCCTTTTCAGATAGGCCATGGCCCCTTCTCTTACGTATTGTGCTATCTCTTTCATACGTGGCGTGCCTTCCGAATTCTTCATCATCGACTTGAAGAAGATCCATGCGAAAGCCAGTGCCAGCAAGGAAGCCAAAGGAATTATTAAGAAAATGTTATCCATAATAAAATTGTTTTGTGTAACAATGGTTACGTTTTTAAATGAATAATAAAGATCGCTTTTAGCGGCCAAAAGTAAAATAATAAAATACATAATTACAATGTTATTAGCCACAGCTTAAAAAAAAGTGTTGATGGAGGTCTGAGGAGCTACGATTTTTGGACAGACACACCTTTTTGCCTGACGCAAATGCCGCGCTTTATCCTGATAATTCCCGGGGTTTATCACCACACTGTGGGAGGGGATGGAATTGATAATGATTTTTGGTACTGGTCGTTTCTGTCTTAACACTATTTACAACTTACCAGCGTCATTCATTATAAAACCCCTCTTCATGCCGTTTTTTGTCGTTACAGCCACAATGCATCCCAGCCTCAGCATAATTTTGCAGCAGTCAGCCAAACTCGCTGCAAAAAGTTTTTTTTTACAGCACGTATTTCATAATCTTCACCTTTCCGTCGGGAATTTCATAATCGACCTCTTTCTGGTTCCAAATGTAGATGTTGAGATTAGTTCCGTCGGCGGGTACCGGCACAATCATGCCATTGATAAGATGCCCTGATTGGTTTTCCCATCTGTTGCGTATCCAGTCGAGCGCCAGGTATTCGTAGCGCACTTCCTGATTTTGGGCATTGGTTATCGAAGCCACCAGCCAGCTCCTGAAAGGCCTGGCCGCAGTGTTAAAGTGCATGTCGAAAATGATTTCCAGATGCTCGCCCTGAAGCGAATCCACATCAACCCTGAAGAGGCTGTAATAAAGTTCGTTTGATGGCGGGTGAATAATATCCGATTTTTGGTCGATAAACTGCTGCGGGATTTGCTTTTTGCGCTTCAACAGATAATAACCGGAGGTGGTTTCATAATCTATCGAATCGTAGGTGGTGCGCCAATCTTTAAAATAGGTAGTGTCGACGATCTGGAAATCTTCGATGCGGCTGGGGTAGAGCGTCCAGTGTATTTTGCCAAGCAATCCGCCACGTGAATAGTTGAGATACGACCAGCGCAGTTCCCTGATGCGGTAGCCGCCCACGGTGGGGGGAGCCTCTCCCGGCGTGTAGCTCTCCAGGATTTTATCGTAAAAACGTTCGGGGATTTTGTGCCGCTCGATGGAGTTGTACGACAGATTCATTTTCATAACGAAGTGCACGGGAATAAGCAACAGCGGGATGATCATGAGCAGCAGCGCTTTGCTGCGAAATTTCTCCGCAGCCAGGTCGGTGATAAAAAACAGGCTGCCCGTGAAAAAGACCACAAAATACAACGCGGTTCGATCCTGAGGGTAATTGGCTGCAAAAAGATATTTTAATAAAACCGCTGCCACTATATTTCCGATAAGGAAATAAAATAGGAGCATGCGTGGATTAAAGAGCTTTTGGATGTTGATTTTTCTGAAAAAGAACCAGCAGCCTGCAAGCAGCACCCAACTGAAATATAATCCCACAAAAATTGCGACAAGCAAACTTTTCTTGTCGAATAACGCTTCGATTAATGATAGCACGGTTACCGACCAGAAGCTCGTGGTGTCGCCGTAATATAGTTCGCCGGCGGCTTTGAGCGTAAAGACGAACGTAGCAAAATAGACCACCGAACCCACACCAACAATCATAATGATGACCCAGTGAGGCCAGGCTTTTTGGAGCGTCATTTTTTTGTCCACCAGCAATTTTAGCGCAAGCAGCGAAATAAAAATAATGACCGTATTAATAAGTGTGAGATTGGCCGACAGCGCCAGAGCTGCAAACAACAAAGCCAGGAGGAAGTCTTTGACTCTTGCCCGATACAGCGCTTTGGAAAGATACCACAAAGCCGGCATCAGCATGCCCATCGAAAGGGCATAGCCGCGGGAGTGCGCAAAAAACTCGATAAAATTATGCATAAAAACCAGCGTCACCACCAGCGAGACGCGCAGCACACAACTGTGGATGTAGCTTCCAAGCCGCACCAGGAAATAAAAAAACAATACAAACGACAGCACGTTGGGCAGACGAAATACAAGGCTGTTGGCGCCGAAGAGCGAATAAAACAAATAACTCAAAAGGCTATTCAGCACATGATTGTTGGCCGAGAGGGCGGAGGAAAACGGTGCGATTTCGGCTACGTGGACGTACTGGAAAAATGTGGCTGTTTCGTCGAAGGTGAGCTGGGTGTAGATGGCCCGCAGCCACAGGTATCCCCACACAAAAATAAAAAGCGCCCAATAGAGATTTCGCTCGGTGCAGTATTTTTGGCAAAAAGAAGAAACAGCGTTTTTATTCATTACCCAACGATTTAAAACCAAGATCGCTCATTTTATTAAAAAACCAAAATTATCAATCGGACGCTTCTGGTTTTCGTTTTAAAATTAATACATCCTCATCTTTGTGCACCACCTCCCAATGGCCGCTGTTTTGAATCTCTTCGACATGCGCCACATAAGCATCCACGGTCATTGGCCAGGTATTTTCTTTTTCTGACAAAACGATGTAAGCTGCGTCTTTAATGATCGGAAACTGATAAATGGTGTCGCGCAAAGCCATGTGCGGCACAAAGGCATTTTGCGCGCTTACCACCACATCATCAGGCACCAGCCTGAGCAGTTGGTGCATCTTTTTCACAGAATAATTGCGTTTATAATGCTCACCAGAAAAAATCTGAACATAGATTTTATCGACATACTGATAGGTGTGGTTCATCAGCCGCTGGGTAGTGCCTACTGACAATAACACGAGCACGGCGGCGGCCAGGTGTTTAAAATATTTGTTGGGGATAAGGGCCACCACCGAAAAAACCCCGATGGCCATCACAGGAGCAAACTCAACGCTGTATTGGTATCCTACACCCCAATGCACCGGGAAGTTGCTGAATAATTTCTGAAAAAATATGGGCACCAGCATTACCAGATACTGCGGTCGGAGAATAAGCAGCGGCAGCCCGCAGGCCGTGAGAAACAGCAGCAGCTCTAATTTTACATAGTCGCCGTTGGGCTCGCCGGTATGGTTTGTAAACATGATTTTCATCACCTCTATCGGATGGCGCAATATCGTTCCGATAGCCTCACCGGGTGTATTTCCAAGCGCATCGTACCGGAAGTGGGCGTAGTTGCCGGCGTTGGAGAGTGCCGGCATCACCACCTGCAATACCATCCAAAAATAAACCAGCGAAAAGAAAAAGGCAAAAATCAGGAAGTATCTTATACGCGGCTGTCGCCAATGGTTGGCTAATAATCCCAGGCTCACAAAAGCCATCCACAACGACATGTTTTCTTTTCCGAAAAGTATGGCCAACAGAAACAAAAAAGCCAATAGCAATTTGTTGCGGCGCAATTGTACAAAAAACCAGGGCACCAGTGCCGCCGACACCACGTTGCCGTGATAATCGTAAGCCAGCGCCGCAAAGATTCCAAAAAACAGATAAAAGAAAATGGTTGCATAAATTGCTATCGGAGCCTGCTTCGGGTTGAGCATAAAATAGCGATACACGCCTATGCCGCCCAGCAAAACAAAGAATATCTGCACCAGCGGCAGGGTGTAGCTACCCAGCAATAGCGACAGCGGCGCAATGAAGAAAAGCGATAGATCGAAATGATCGGACAACAGATTTTCGGCTACCGGCTTCCATATTGTACTGTCGTTCCATTGCAGGCGCACGTAGTCGTAAAGCGCGTTGGTATAAACGCCCATGTCGAGCGCATAGGTCCTGAAGTTGTAATGATTTACAACCGTAATGAGCGAATAGATGATGGCAAAGAAAACCACGACTGCGGGCAGTTGCCACTTTCGATATTGAGCTGTTTGGATCGTCCGCATCTTTTTTCTTAATATTTTTCTGTTATAAATGTATTAAATAAACGGCATGAGGAGTCATTCCTGGTTGTTTTCAACATCATCATCGCCCTCGCCTTCCAACTGGTAGATACCCTTTTTGGCCGCCTGATAATCGGGATGTTCCAACGAATCCCAATAGCCGGGTTGTGGCCCGATGTGAAAAAAGCCATCCAGATAACTTCGCTTTGAGTTGGCGTCCCAACTGATGGATTGGTAAAAATATCGCGCATTGTTGTGTGCTCCGTTCCATAGCGTAAAAACGAACGGAATCATCAACGCGATCACCAGCCAGCGGCGTTGCCTGAAAGCCCAGGTAAGGAAAGCGGCCAATCCGAAAGCAAAAATGCCGTACGAATCCACAAAAGGCCGGATGCTCAATCCGCCGCCGTACCACCAGCTCCACCACGACGAGATAACATACCAACTTGCCAGAAAATAGACCAGCAACGGCCAGAAAAACTGTTGCCGCACACGATACATCAAGCCAATGCCGATAAGTGTAAAAGCCATCACGGGTGTGTAAATCAGCCATCCCTTGCGCCACGAAAACAAAACGTTGAAAAGCTGTGGGTTGCCCCAAAAGAATTTACTAGTGGGATAGCTGCTGAAAAACCATTGGCCGGAAATGATTTTCCAGTAATAGAATTGCGGAAGCCACATAATTATGGCCATGCCGATCATCGTCAGAACCAGCGGCCATTTTTTTAGTAAAAGACGAAACCGCTCTTTTAGCTCCTGGCAAGTGCCTACCTTCCAAAGTATCAGCAACATTCCTACAAGCGCATTGGTAGGTCGGATCAGGGCAATTAGTCCGGCTGTCAATCCTATCAGAATGGCATCTCTGAGGTTTGGCCGCTGTGTCCAGCGATCGATAAGAAACAAAAATGCTGTAATAGTAAAGAAACTGTAAACATGCGACATGGCTGCTTCGCCGGTAACATACCACAGCAGGCTGGTGCTGACTACGGTAACCGCAATAACGATGGCCGTAACAACGTCGGGGAAATATTTTATCAATAGGCGCCGCATCAGAAGCAAGCCGAAAAGTAAATAAACCCAACCACTCCACTGAATCAGGATTTGATAGGGCGCTGAAAACCCGGTGGCCGGGTAGCCAAACAGCAGCGCATAAGCATGGCCTGCCAGGAAAAATGGAAGATAAAGAAGCGCAACACCATACGTAGCGACAATGCCCTTGATCTCAAGTGGCGTGGTGTAAGGATAAAAATGAGGGCCGAGCGCAAAAGCATCATCTTCGAGAAAGGTGAGTTTAATATCATGATAAATAAACAAGGCCGGCAGATAGGAGTAATATTGGTTAACGTCACTACGCAGCACCTTGTTCTTGTTGTTCCATTGCGCATGCACCAGGTTGATCACCAACACAACGATCATAGCACCAACCAACGCGGCCATCGAAAGCCTGTTTTTAGTTTTTAATCTTAAGTTATCCCCTGAAAGCCTCACAGTTATTAATTTTTAAATCCAATCCATTTTTACCACCATCAATAAAGCTCTGATGCAGCGCGCAAAAATAGAATATTTTACATGGTCGGAACATTATGGCGATGCCGGTGAGGCAGGCCGGTTCTCCCGATAATCGGGACAGGCATTCGCCGTCGGTTGGCAGAGAAGGGAGGCGCCACACTGGCCGCTGCTGTGGATGGTTTCGGGCGAAGAGATAAAAACCTTATTTTCAATTAATTAACCTTAGTAGATGAATACAACATCTCGTAACAACCTTATTACCTTATTAAATGCTGACAATAAGGTAATAAGGTTGGATAATTATTGGATCACATGCTCTACTAAGCTTCAGGAAACAGGATAAGGTTTTAAGGTCAAAGACCTCATCCCCTGTCGGTGAGGCAGGCCCGGTTCTCCCGATAATCGTGACAGGCATTCGCCGTCGGTTGGCGGAGAAAGGGAGCGCCACCACACTGGCCGCTGCTGTGGATGGCTTCGGGCTAACTATGGAATTTTTAAATTCGTCCAACTATTCATCAATAGCTAAACAGCTACTTTCCTTCTTCCCTTATTATCGTTATGGTTTGTCCGCCCCGGAACACACCAACTAAATAATTTCTAAAAATTATGAAAAAGCATTCATTCTCAAGTAAATAATATTTTTATCTTTGTTAAAATAAATTTGAATAGAATTGATGAACCAGAATGACAAAATGGATACTACTAAAGCGGAAAAAAGACAAGAATTTTGAGAAGTAATAAATCAAAAAAACACATTTATTAACAATAAAAAAATTAGTCATGAAACACTTTGCATTATTTACAGTTTTAGTTTGTCTTTTCCAGGTTAGCTTTTCACAATGGAATTTACAATGTCCGTTTCCTCCACGTCCTGTAAGAGATATCGAATTTATTGATCAATACAGGGGTTGGATGATTTCCGGCAGTGAGGTATTGACAACGTTTGATGGCGGTTATTCGTGGCAAATTCATCCCTCAGGGGTTTCCGTTCCACTCTACTCCATGGATTTTACCGATGAGGAAAATGGCTGGATTGTAGGGTACGAAGGCCTGATTATTCATACCAATGATGGCGGTAACACCTGGAACGAACAAACAAGCGGCACTTCCTTTCAATTGGTTTCCGTTTATTTTGCTAATGATCAAATCGGATGGATCGCCGCTCTTAGCGCACTCTCTGGGAAAATACTGCACACCACCAATGGTGGCGAATCCTGGCAAACCCAATATGACATTCCTGATGGCAGATTGAAAGATTTGTTTTTTATTGACGATCTTTCTGGGTGGGCTGTCGGAAATGATGGGCTGATCGTTAAAACTGATGATGGAGGCAATACCTGGAGCGAACTTAACAGCGGCACCGACCAAATATTGAACGCTGTCTATTTTGTTGATCAATCAAACGGATGGACGGTAAGTATTCAGGGATCAATTTTTCACACTTCCGATGGAGGGCAAAATTGGAACCTGCAAGCTTATTACGCCAATTCATTTTTGTCGGGGGTAAGCTTTACAGATCTGCAACACGGCTTTGTTAGTGGCGATGGGGCACTATATATAACCAGCGATGGTGGTGAAACATGGGCCAGACACAATTTGGAGATGGGGCCATTTTATGATGTTTACTTTTATAATGCCACCAAAGGATGGGCTATCGGAACAAGCGACGGGCTTAACGGAAAACTATTTCGCACAGATGATGGCGGTGAAACATGGGAAAAGAAATCCAACAGTCAGATGTACCCATTATACGACATCTGCTTTGTTGATGAAGAGAAAGGATGGGTCGCTGGAGGAGCCGGTGAAATAATGTTTACAGAAGATGGAGGCTATACCTGGAATTCACAAATTTCGCCTGTTTGGCAGGAATGGTTTTCGATGAGCTTTATTGATGATCAAAAAGGCTGGATATGTGGCGGTCAACAAAACAACGGATACATCATCCACACTGATAATGGAGGAAATACCTGGGAAGTGCAATATAGCGGACAAGTAAGCCGACTCAAATCGATTTTCTTTGTTGATGAGCTTTATGGCTGGGCCGGAGGATTAGCCGGGGTTCTTTACAAAACCACTGATGGAGGTCTTAATTGGAATTCGCTTAATACAGGAGCGTCCGGCAGAATTGAATCGATATATTTCGTCAGTGCGCAAAAAGGATGGATTGTAACCTATTCAGGAGAGATACTTCTTACCGAAAATGGAGGAGATACCTGGAGTGTACAGTTTGATGGCTACGAGCAATTTAAATCAGTATTTTTTATAGATCCGGAAATTGGATGGGTGGCTGGAGGAATCGGTAGCCCGGTAATCTTGCACACAACAGATGGTGGAAACTCCTGGAATACACAATATGAAGGAACGATCTATTCCGGACTGAATGATATTGGTTTTTCAAGTTTATCGAACGGCTATGCAGTTGGGGATAATGCTTTACTTCGGACATATGATGGTGGTGAAACCTGGACAGAAGAGGAATACTATACGCCTGAGTATAACGAATTATTCGCTATTAGTACCTTCGGTTCGCGATCCTGGATATCGGGCAACTGGGGATTGATACTAAATAAAGGAACCTCGGAGACAGCGGTATTTGTAGCTGAGAGAGGCAAAGCTTCGGATTTTAGTCTATCCATTTACCCCAACCCGGTTGGTGATTTTTTCCACATTAATTCAGAGAAGAGTTTTAAAACCATCAAAATTTATGAGGTTACAGGCCGAATCGTTAAAACTGAAGACGTTATCGGTAAAGTTGTTAATGTTAGCAAATTAGATAAAGGAATCTATTTGGTTGAGCTAATTACTCTTGATCGCGAATCCATATTTGTAAAAATGATAAAACAATAGCGGCTATACATTGTCCTTTGGAAAATAAGAAGAGGGTAGGTGGAAGCGCCAGAGAGAAAACCTGGAATTTCGATTTTCAATACAGGTTGTTTTCTTTTTAAGGCAAATTACCTGCGCTGCCTATTTCCCAAACGACTGCATCGCAATGAGCCGGCTATAGAAGCCTCCTTTGCTTAGCAGCTCGTGGTGGGTGCCGCGTTCGACGATCTCGGCTTTGTCGAGCACCACAATTTCGTCGGCGTGCTGAATGGTGGAGAGGCGGTGGGCGATGACTACGGAGGTTCGGTTTTTCATAAGTTTCAGCAAGGCATCCTGCACCAGGCGCTCGCTCTCGGTGTCGAGCGCCGAGGTGGCTTCGTCGAGGATCATCACCGGCGGGTTTTTCAGCACCGCGCGCGCTATGCTGATGCGTTGGCGCTGTCCGCCCGACATTTTTATGCCGCGGTCGCCAATGTTGGTATCGTAGCCGTTGGGCATGCTGCTGATAAACTCGTGGGCGTTGGCAATTTTGGCTGCTGCCACCACCGATTCGCGCTCCACATTTTCCATCCCAAAAGCGATATTATTAAAAACCGTATCGTTGAAAAGTATGGTTTCCTGCGTAACGATTCCCATCAGTCCGCGCAGGTCTTCGATGCGCAGGTCGCGGATGTTGACGCCGTCGATGAGGATTTCGCCGGCAGTACAATCGTAGAAACGCGGCAGCAGATCCACCAGCGTGCTTTTTCCGCTGCCCGAAGCTCCCACCAGCGCCACCATTTTGCCTTTGGGGATTTTTAAATTGATATTTTTTAAAACCTCTTCTTTTTCATAAGCAAAATAAACGTTGCGATATTCGATGGCGTGTGAGAAGTCATTTTTGCGCAAAGCATCAGGTTTTTCTAAAATCACTTCGTCGGCATCAATAATTTCGCGGATGCGCTCTGCCGAAGCCACGCCTTTCTGCACATTATAATAGGCCTCTGTAACCGATTTCACGGGCACGATAAGCTGCGAAAACACCACCACATAAAAGATAAAAACGGTGGGTGGCAGATTAGATCCTGGCTCCAGCACCAGCTGGCCGCCAAACCAAAGCACCACCACCAGCACCAGCGTGCTGAGGAATTCGCTCATGGGTGAGGCCAGGTCGCGCTTTCTGAAAAGGCGCACCATGGTGCGGGTGAGCATGTCGTTTTGCTCGCGGAATTTCTCATCGGTTTTCTCGATAGCGTTAAAACCTTTGATGATGCGCAGCCCCGAAATGGTCTCTTCGACGATGGAGAGGATGGTGCCCAGTTGCCGCTGGCTGCGCGCCGAGGTGCGGCGGAGGCTTTTGCCTATGAAGGCTATCAGAAGCATGGCGATGGGCAGCAGCAACACAACAAAAAGGGTGAGCGTGGGGCTGATGACGATGAGCGTGACCAGAAAAAAGAGGATGGTGAGCGGCTCGCGGAAAAGCATTTCGAGCGACTGCATGATCGACCACTCGATGTTCATCACATCGTTGGTGATGCGCGACATGATGTCGCCTTTGCGCTGCTCCGAGAAATAGGAGAGGGGCAGGATGAGTATGCGCCGGTAGATGTCGTTGCGGAGGTCGCGCACCACGCCATTGCGTACCGGCGACAGAAAAAACATTGCCAGATAGCGGCTTAGGTTTTTTAGAAAAAACAAGGCTACTACCAGCAGCGAGATAAACATCAGCGCCTGCACCTGGCCATGCTCGATGATAACGCTGCTGATGATGTAGTTGAAATAATTAGCGATGGCATCGGTGTTCCAGGCAAGGGCAGGCCGTTCGTAAACCAGTTTGGTGGTGTCGAAAAGCAATTGCAAAAATGGAATTACCATGGCCAGCGAAAAGAGATTGAAGATCACCGACAGCACATTGAAAAGCACGTTGAGCGAGGCATAGCCCAGATAATTTTTGATGTACTGAAGTATTTCCAAAAGTCTTTTCATCTACCTGATTTTTTCAGGCTGCAATGTTACTAAAAGTTGGGAACAGTTATTAGCGCTTTATCGAATAAACACCCCTCGTTTCAATTCCGGCACCAGCCAAATTGAAACCATGCATGCCGCTCATGCCTTAGTTGATGTCATTTAAAAACCTTTCAGCATCTTCTTTCGAACCTAAGTTTTTTATTTCTTTCACCTCGCCCTTCACCGTACGGATGGTGGTGAGGTTGGCAATGTTGAGCGCCGCGTTTCCAATGTCGTTGTTTTTATCAATTAATACATTGTACTGGTCAAGCCGGCTTAAATATTTTTGCTGATCGGATGAAACAATCCAGGTGAACTTGTGAGACGATGATGTGGGGAGATGACGCATGAGTTCTTCAAAAACAACCTCTATGCATCCAATGCAACCATAACTGGAAATAATGAGATAATAATGCTCATCAGCAGCAATCGACAAACCGAATGTTTTGTTCAGATAATGATCGAATACCGCTGTTGTGGATGGTGCGCGGGAGCAGCCACCGAAGAAGACGAAAATAAAGGCAAATGCCAGTGTGCCGGTTTTCATTTTTGGTGTTGGTATTTTAGTTTTACGATTTGTATTGAGTCTGCTGTCCTGTCAGCCATTCTCCACACCAATAACCCATCGTCGGCATTCATAACAAAAGGCGCCCATTCCCGGGAATCGAAACGCTGCTCGGCTACTACCATTTTTGTTTCGATATCGAAAACTATCAACGACCAGTCTTTGGCTTTTCTGTTGGTATAGCCATCCTTTTGATGCAGCGACGTTGGCAACGATGCAAAACGATAGAGAAGATTTTGCTGCTGATCAACAAAAATGTCAGCATAACGAAACTGCTCAAAATCATAGCGTTTATGGTAAATCATATTACTGCTGCTGTCGGTATCGAAAGGAACAGGTTTTTCTTTGTATTTGCTAATACACGGATAACCAAACCGAATGGCGTTTCGTGTATCATAAAAATATAGGGTATCCGACAAGCCAAAGGAAACCACCAGCGCTTCGCGATAGTGATCGATAAAAGGAACGACATCCAAATAAAAATCCCCGGTTTGGTAAATCTCAGGAAATGCCAAAGGCAATGAAGCCCATTCGCTGGTACTGATATCGAGTGACGCTACAGGCTGCACCTGCGAAAAGTATTGTTTCCGCTCATCAGGTTTTAGGAGGTCGTACATGCCTGTGATTGGAAAATAAAGGTGCTTGCCGGAAAAAGTAAATGGTGCTATGGAGGAGATTTCGCCAGCAAAAGTGGATGTGCTAGCGCCGTTCCAATCATTAAACACCCTCCCCTTATCATCCAGCAAATAAATATGGTTGCGATACTGCACAAAAACAGAATCCCGGTGGTGAACCACAAATCTTGAAAAATACCTCTTCTCGCTTTTATTTTTTAAAACTCCGTGCAAAGGGATTTTTTCCCGAATGCTCATGTCGGCAAGATTGCGAAAAGCAAGCGTTGAATCAGCCTTATTGAACATCACCATGCTTCCGGTGCTGTCGTTTTTAAAATAATCGACGAAGTTGCTATCGATATCTCTGGGGATCACATATTCTTCTGCAATTTCAAAAACCTGTTGGTTGTTGTTGCAACTAATAATCAACCCGATGGGGATGAAGCACATGAAGAAAAGAATATAACAGAAGCTTTTCATAAGATTTTTATCTTTTACTTTTTTCAAAAAACAAATTTAATTGCTTTTCTTGACAAACATTTACTTTTTACTTTGCACCGTTGGCCGAATAGCTTTTGTGTCAAAGAGAACAATGAATAGTTACACAGAGTAATACCGTGTAACTAAAAAGCCACCGGTTGCCCTGATGTTGGTCAAAAGGGATATTATCCTTGTGTCGCTCCTATGGAGCTTTGGAACAGGCGGTTGATGCTGTTTTCTACCATAATGCCGCTCCTACGGAGCTGATTGTGTCGACCAAAGGCTTACCGACTGCCGGTTGAGGACTTCCTACCTCTTCTCCAGCCACAAGGTTTGATAAGGATCTATTACGAATGCGCCATCTATTATTTTTGGTTTTTGATGGGTGAAGAGGTCGATGGTGTTTTCCGGGTTTTCTATGAGGTTGGGTAGGGTTGCTTCCTGCTGCGGGGTGATGTTGGTGATGCACAGGACGCGTTGCTTGCCGTCGGTGCTGGTGCGTCGCAGCGCAATAAAAGCCTCGCCGGCCTCCACCATTTCCTGAGGTGCATCGGGATGAAATGCCTTTTGGTTTTTGCGGATGTTGATTCTTATTTTCAGTTTGGTGAGCACGGCAGCGTGTGTGGTGTCTTGTGCCAGGAGGGTTTCTATCTCCTGCTCGTCCCATTTGCGGCGGTTGATGGTGCGCGCCCTGCCGGTTTCGTTTACGCCTTCGTGGTAGTTGGCGGTGGCCAGCAGGCTATGGATATAAAAGGCGGGCAGCCCCTGCATCTCCAGCATAATGGTTTGCGAAGCCAGGAAGCGCTCTTTTTGCAGGTCGTCGCTGCCGCGTACGGTTGTTTTCATGGCGTCGAAGTAGGTGATGTTGATCTCATAGGGGCTTTCGGTGCCGTCGCTGTTGCGGCGCGTGGAGACGATACCGCCATTTTCCTTCATGCTGTAAATCAGCGCCTCGCGCTCTTCATCGGGCAGAAGTCCTTCGAGCGGCCGCATGCCGATGCCGTCGTGTGAGGCGGTGAAGTTGAAATAGGTACACCCCGGGGGCAGCTTCGGCAACGACGCCACCCATTGGTTGAAATATCTGGAATGACCAGTGTGCAGCGCATGCAGCAGCAGTGGCGGCAGCGAAAACTGATAGACCATGTGCGCCTCGTCGCCATTACCGAAATATTCGAGGTTTTCTTTGTTGGGCACGTTGGTCTCGGTGAGCAGGATGGCGTCAGGATCGACGGCTTCCATTATGTTGCGGATCAGTTTTACTATTTCGTGCGTTTGTGCCAGGTGCAGCGATGTGGTGCCGGGCTTTTTCCAAACAAAGGCGATGGCATCCATACGCACCATCGAGGCGCCGTTTTTCAGGTAAAACAAAATCACCTTCACCATCTCGAGCAGCACGGCGGGGTTGGCAAAGTTGAGGTCGATCTGGTCGTCGCTGAAAGTAGTCCACAGATATTTGATGCCGCTGCTGGTTTCGAAAGGTGTGAGCAATGGCAGGCTGCGCGGGCGTATTACTTTCGAGAGGTCGGTGGCGGGGTCTTCTTCAATAAAGAAATCTTTTCCTTCGCCTTCGCCGCGCAGATAGTTCTGAAACCACTGGCTGCTTTTGGAGATATGGTTGATCACCACATCGGTCATCAGCTTGTAGTCTTCGCTTAGGCGGATGATGTCGTCCCAGTCGCCCAGCTCCGGGTTTACCTGCATGTAGTTGATCACCGAGAAGCCGTCGTCGGAGCTATATGGGAAGAATGGCAGCAAGTGTACAAAGGTTAGTTCTTCTTTCAGATGGCGGTTAAGGAAACGGTGCAGCACCTGCAGCGCCGGGTCGGTATCGTTGCGGATGCTGTCGCCGTAAGTAATCATCAGCACGTCGCGTTCATCCCATTTTTGGGTTCGCTTTTTATCTTTTACATTCCGGTCGATCTGCTCCAGAAAAGCATGTAGCTCTTCCTGCGGCAACTCCCGGCCATAAATTTTGGTGAGCCGTTGCCGGAATTGTTTTACAAAACGCTCGTTCAGATTTTTATACTGATAATCATCCATCTTACAATTACTATTTTTCTAAAAATCAATTTTTTATCCCAGGCCTGAAGGCCTGGGCTACGAATCTGTGTTACGAATCCTGAAGGGACAATAAAGCAACCGTCAGTTGTCGGTGTAAACAATCCCAAATAAATCCCAAAGGACAATAAAACAACCGCCAGTTGTCGGTGTAAACAATCCCAAATAAATTTCAATATTCAAAACTCAATGACCAAAGCGTTACAAATGTTAGGAATTTGTTTTTTAAAATTTGTCTGTCATTTGTAATTTCCCATCTGACCCTTTACCAATTATTACTTCTGAACTCTCACCTCTCACTTCTCACCTCCCACCTCTCACTTCTCACTTCTCACTACTTATTATCCTGCTCTACGGCAGCATAATATTCGGGAATGAAATCCTTGATAGCGCTTTGTATGCGTCGCCAACTGGGGATAAATGCCGCGTAGTCCCAGTTGTTGAGCATGTCTTCGCCGGCCTGATATACCAGGCGCGAGAAGAGCATCACAGTTTCTTCTTCCTGGTTGCGGTCGTACTTGAAGCCATTGAACCGTGAGAGTGCGCTGTACTGCTCCACAAAGTCAAGCCCTATGCGGAAATAGGTGGAGCGGATGGAGCGGAATGTTCCCGGCGAGAATGTCACTCCATTTTGCGCAAGCTTAATAAATATGGCCATAGCGATGTCGTACACCATTTTGGAGAGTCCTTTGCTCGGATCGTCGGCCGACAGCTCCTGGTGCTTGTGGTCGTAGCGGTCGGCAATTTCTACCTGGCAGATGCGGTTGGTGGAGTTGTTGCGGTGCACTTCGGAGAGTATGCCAATTTCCAGCCCCCAATCGGAAGGGATGCGGATGGTTTTGAGCACGTCGGCGCGCATCGAGAACTCGCCGGCCAGCGGATAGCGGAAGCTGTCGAGGTATTCGAGATATTCCGTAGGACCAAAGAATTTTTTGAGTGCGCGCAACAACGGCGTTACCAACAGACGCACCACACGGCCTTTGATGTGTTCCTGATCGGCGCGGTAGTAATAGCCTTTACAAAACCGGTAGTTAAAGTTGGGATTTGCCACCGGATAGAGTAGCTTGGCAAGCATGGAGCGGTTGTAGGTTATAATGTCGGCATCGTGCAGGGCGATGGCTTCCGACTTGCCCGAGCCGAGCAGGTAGCCAAAGCAGTACCAGGCGTTGCGCCCTTTGCCCATTTGGTCGGGTTCCAGCTTGAGGTCTTTGAGCTGTTTGTCGAGCGCCATCAGTCGCGGGCCATCGTGCCAGAGGATGCGGTGGTTTTGTGGCAGCCGCGAGAAGTATTCGCGTGCATGGTGAAACTCTTTTTCGGTGGCACGGTCGAGTCCGATAATCACCTCCGAAAGATAGGTCACCTTGCAAAGCTCGTCGACAATAGTGGCGAGCGCTTCGTTTTCAAGCTCCGAATAGAGGCTTGGAATGATAAGCCCCATAGGCCGTTGTGACGAAAAGCGCAGAAGCTCAGCCTCCAGGTCTTCAATCGGCCGGTTTTTCATATCGGTAAGCGTGGTTACCAATCCATTTTGATAAAAATCTCCCATCTCATTATAGTTTTAGTTTGTTATGTAATTAATTACAAAATAGTATTTGGTTTTGTCATTTGGTCCTATTTGCTAACGCATGATTTTGTTATCAAAGGACAATGTATTTAAAATCATTTCAATAATCGTGTAAACATGTTAACGATCAATGGCCGCAGCTTGTCGGAAATGATGGCATGGCCAAGTTTCTCGTTGAGCACCTTGAGGTTGTGCAGGATCATTTGGTTGCGGTAGCCGATGTCGGTGAGCAGTCTGAAGGTTTCCTCCACCACTGCATCCGTCAGTTCGTCGTTGTCGATGGCCGGCAATCGGAAACCCAGATGTTCGATTTCTTCTTTATAGACTTTATAGCGGTTGATGGCTACCGGCAGCGCGAACGAGATCATCTCGAGCAGGTTGTTGCCAAAGCCTTCCACCTCACTAAAGAAAGTACCTATACCCCCAGCCGAAGCTACTACGGCAGGTATTTCGGCAAACTTGTAATATTTTTTATCTACAATAATATCGCGGTGCGAGAGGATGTGGCTTTCGCCAAATATCAACACCACGTTGCTGTGCGGATGATTGGCCAGTTTTTCTTTAAAAAACACTTTTAAATACTTCTTGTATTCAAACTGTTCGTCGCCGGAGTGGCCACTCACCAGCACCGCCACGCATTTTTTATGGCCGTGGCTCAGGTACTTTTTCTCCAGCAAAAAGGCCAATTCAATAGCCGTTTCGATGCGCTTTCGCGGAACTACACGTGTATGTTGCAGCAATATCACAGCATCCTGCATCGTCATTTCGCGTTTGGCCAGCTCTTCTTTTAAACCCACATCTTCAAAAAACGAGTTGTTGTAGTTGTCTACCGGCGGATGAATCAACTGATCGCTTTCCCAGGGCTTGTTTTCCCATTCCCACGTGATGTCGCTGGTGTTGGGGATTACTACAGCGCGCTGCTTAAAAAACGATTCGAGCCGCGGCGCGTCGTAGGTCGAGAACCAGCGCTTGCCAAGCTCTATCTGCGAGTTGTTGATAAAGGCTATTCCGTCGATGTCGGTGCCGGGAAGGTATTTCAGATATTTTTCAATTACCGGGTTGGGGTTGGAAAAGATGTCGCGCTCGAAATAAGAGTCGTGCCACCACACCATCACGTTGGGCCAGATGATGCCCTGGCTGCGCAGCTCTTCGAGATAATATCCCAATCCAACGGCAGTGATAAAATTATAAGGATGTGCGGTGTTGTGCGCGATGAGCAGGTCGATCTGGTGCTTTTCAACAAATCGTTTTATGACCTCCTTGGCATTCATCGCCTCGCTGTGGATAAGCTCTGCCAATCCTTTGGGCGGCTTTGCCGAGAAATATTTGATAATCTTTTTGTGGATTTTGTTCTTGTGCCAGAAGATGTCGTCGGTTTCGGCATTGAAGCGTGGCGAGATATGGGCAGCCAGAAAATAGATGTTCCCCAGGCGGATGCCCATGTCGTTCACCATGGCGTTCACGGTTTGATCGATTACAATCGAAACGCCATCGTTCTTACCGATGAGTGAGTGCAAAATTCCTATGTTGAGATGATGGACGTTCATAATTATAGGATGATTCGTGTGAGTTGTAATAATTCGGTGATGACTGCGTCGGGGCGTACATTTTTCACCTCTGCTTTGTCTTCGCGCAAGCGCAATGCGCGCTTGTCGCCGGCAAAAAACACCGTTTTCATACCCAGATCCTGTGCCGGGTAGATGTCGTTGTACATGTCGTTGCCCACAAAAACGGACTCGTGCGGCGCAATGCCATAGTTTTCTTTTAAAGCTTTAAGCACCGGTGCAAAGAGTGTGCGGTCGGGTTTTGCTTTGCGCAGGCTGTACGAAAACTGCGTGATGTCGTCGTTGAATAGTGG
>Ga0265293_10002849_pt1 | contig 33453 bp, 45 predicted proteins | sample Munlanlewell138R_FD_192505 | JGI IMG/M metagenome (GOLD analysis project Ga0265293, IMG submission 192505) | Leachate microbial communities from a municipal landfill in Southern Ontario, Canada - Leachate well 138R | ecosystem: Engineered > Solid waste > Landfill > Unclassified | place: Canada... | reverse complement strand
TAGGGATACTGACAAGGCTAAGCACATCGCCGTTTAAAGGATTTATAGCTATACCTACCCCTCCAGGACCAGCTCCTTCTAAAGCTTTCTGCAAGCGACTGTAAAAGAATTTTTGCAAACCGGCGTCTATTGTTGTTGCAAGGTCATCCCCTTTTTTAGGTTCGCTAAAAGTATGAGTTCCAAGAGATTCGCCTTTAACATTCCTGTATACGACATTTTCGCCATTTATTCCCCTAAGAAGACTGTCATATTTTTTTTCAAGATTAGTTTTTCCTATAACATCGACGGATGTCAGTTCGCGCTCAAATATTTCTCCTTTTGTTGGAAACCCGACATAGCCGACAATATGCGCAAACTCGGGATCAAATATGCGCTTATTATCTTTTGCCACATAAAGAGATTTAAGCCCGGATCCTTCGACTAAAATAGCTTCTTGGCTTGATATTTCTTTTTTAATAATTATTTCAGAACTGCCTTGTAAATCGCTTTTAGAAAAAATCTCATCGAGATCTTCCTTGCTTATATTAAGATTGCCAGCGATAGATTCTACGGCTTCTGCTTCATTAAACTTAATGAGTTCTGATGGTCTTAACCTTAAGCTTAAGCTTGGAGCATTATCAACAATCTTATTGCCGTACCTATCCAAGATAAAGCCCCTTTCGGCAGAAGTAATTGTTATTTTATTAACATTAGAATCCGCTTTTGCCTTATAAAAGTTAAATTTAATTCCTCCCAGATAGAAAACTCTTAAAAAAACTAAGAGGCAAAAAACGGAAAAGAGCCCGGCAGTGGCCATAAATATTATATTGCGAACAGGCCGTTCACGCCGGCTTGTTCCAGCTGAAACATTATCAATAGCTATTTCGTCAAACGAAATATCTTTTGTACGCGCTCTTTTCTTTGGCATATCTAACTTATTTATAACAGCCAAATGCAGGCATTGAAAACAGCGAGGGATATGATAATAGATATAAAAATATTTATTACTCTTTTAAAGGGCAAAAAGACTATAAAAACAGTGCCTATAAACGCAGAAACTAGAAAAATTAAATTATCTATATCAAGACCCGGACTAAATTTAAGCAAGAGAGCTGCGGTAAGAATAAAACCTGATTTTGCCCATGGATTTTTTAAAAAAGAAGCTATAACTAATACGCTGACAAGAGTTATGTTGCCAGTATTAATCAGTAATGATAGAGACATTTTTAATGTCTTTTAATTCGAATAAAGGTTCAACCGATGCTTCCTTAAGCACTCCTTCTTTCATTTTAATAGTATAACCAATTCCTAATCCATAAGGGATGCCGCTTGCGGAAGAAACTATCATTTTTCCTTGGCATATATCCTTATTACTGTCTATGAGATTCAATTTAGGATTCATTCCTCCGACATAAAGAGCGTCTATCTCTTCTTCGCCTATACGAACCGGTATCTGAAACTCCTGGTCAAAAACAGTCTGCACGACGCTCGTTCTTTTTTTTACATCTTTTATTTTACCAATCAAGGCATTATTACGAACTACTGCCATTCCCGGCTTTATCTCTTTATTTTCTCCGACATTGATTATCAGCTCGGAACGATCAGCAAAAGGATATGCGGAATAAACTTTTGCGCTTACACTGTTTTCAGTAAAATTAATATCCAAATTCCCCTTTTTAAGATTAAGTAATTCTATCTCCAATTCCTGATTTTTTTCTCTTAAATACTCAATCTCGCCATTTCCAGACAAGCTTTCCCTTACTAATCCAAGCACAGCTCCCTTACCTTCTATTAAAAACTCTCCCGATAAAACGGCATAAGCACAGATTGTAATAATTGATACTAAAAGCCATTTTTTCATAAACAAATTAAAGGCTAATTTCTTTAGGTTTTGACTGGCTGTTTAAAAGCTTTTCATATTTATTGAATTCTTCAACGACAATGCCCAGCCCCCTTATAACGCAGGTCTGCGAATCTTCTATAAGGTTAGTTTTAACAGTGGTTTCTTTTTCAATATATCTATCAAGCCCGCGCAAAAGACTTCCGCCACCGCAAATATGAATGCCTTTTTCTAATATATCTCCGACAAGTTCCGGCGGAGCGCTTTCTATAAGATTTTTGGCGGCATCTGCTATTGTTCTTAAAGATTTAGTCACAGCAAGCCTTACGTGAGAATTTTTAATAGTTACCTCTTTCGGCAAGCCTGATCCGAGATCTCGACCCCTAATAGTCATTTCTAATTTTTCTTCAACAGGAAGAGCCGAGCCTATCTTAACTTTTATTTCTTCCGCTGTCGGCTCGCCGATAGCGAGCTGAAATTCTTCTTTTATAAATTTAACAATATCTTCGTTGAATTTTTTCCCGGCAACTTTAAGACTGTCTGAAACAACTGTTCCTCCTACTGATATAATAGCTAATTCGGTAGTGCCTCCGCCTATATCAATTATCATATTTGCAGACGGATCTTCTATCGATAATCTGGCACCAAGAGCGGCAGCGATAGGTTCTTCTACCAGATAAACCCTAGAAGCTCCTGCTGATATAAGAACATCTTCGGCGGATTTTCTTTCAACCTCGGTTAAATTTGTCGGAACTCCTAAAACAGCCAGTCCGCAACGGTTAAATATTCCTTCATCAAGATTCTTAAGATGAGTTTTCATAAGCTCTTCAGCCATTTCGAAATCAGATATAACCCCTCCGGAAATCGGTCGGATTATATTGATGTGCTGGGGCGTGCGATCAAGCATGCGTTTAGCGCTATTCCCAATAGCTATAATCTGATCGGTTTTATTATTTAAAGCTATTATGGTCGGCTCGTTAACAACAATCCCTCTTCCTTTTAAATATATAAGCGTATTAACAGTACCAAGATCAACGCCAATGTTTCTATTAAAATTTTCGAATATTTTCATAATTAAATAGTTCAGTTTTTTCTTCATTTCTTTTCTTTACTTCTATCTTCCCTTCTGTTCGAGCAGATACGACGAGCCTCCACGGAATACCTACCAGATCGGCATCGGCAAATTTCTCGCCCAACCCGATATCCCGATCGTCATAAAGAACTTTAAAACCATCAGCAACCAATGAATTGTATATTTTCTCCCCTTCGCCTTTACGAGATTCAATTAGGTGGAATTTAAAGGGAGCTACGCTTTCAGGCCATATTATTCCCTTATCATCGTGAGAAACTTCAACTATTGCCCCTAAAAGTCGGTTAATACCAATACCATAACAACCCATCATAACATTATGCTCTTCTCCGTTTTCGTCTTTGAATTTAAGACCGAAAGGCGAGGAAAACTTATCTTTTATTTTAAAAATATTGCCGACTTCGATAGCTTTTTCCTTACGGAGATCTTTTTTACCGCAAGAAGGGCATACTGGGCCTTCTTTGGCAAATTCTTGGCGAAGGGATTCATCTTCGAAAACTTCTTCATTGACTGCTGCTTTACAAGAATCACATATATGTATAGTATCTTCCCCTGCCGGGGTCAAAGTCTGAAATTCATGGGAATATTTTGAAAAAGTGCCTCCCGAAGCAAGAGTTAGATATGTCGTATTTCCTATACCAAGCTCATTAAAAATCTCGCTATAAGCATCTTTCATAGAATCATAATACGAATCAAGATCTTTCTCTGAAGCGTGGAATGAGTAAAAATCTTTCATTATAAACTCACGGCCTCGGAGCAACCCTGATTTAGCTCTTTTTTCATCCCTGAATTTATTCTGAAACTGAAAAAAATAGGCAGGCAGATTTCTATAAGAAGCTATCTGCTGGCGCATTATCGGCACGATTTCTTCTTCATGAGTCGGACCAAGCACGTAATCGTTTTTAGAATAAAAGCTTGCAAACTTAAAAAGAACGTCAAAACTATCCCATCTTCCGGATACTTCCCAATCTGACCGATTTTGCAACGCAGAGAGCAAGACTTCATTGCCTCCCATAGCAATCATTTTTTTACGAATAATATCTTCGATATTCTTGATAACCTTAAGCCCTAAAGGCAAAAAGGCATAAACTCCCGCCATAACCTTATACACGTATCCGGCTCTGATAAGAAGTTTTGCATTCAATGATTCCTCGTCTTTAGGATCCTCCCTGACGGTCTTAATAAACAATTTGCTCTGCCTCATTTGATTAAAAAAGCCTTAATATGTCTCTTATTGTAACAACAAACATTAAAAGCAACAAAAGAGCAAAACTTGCTGAATTTACCTTAGATATTACTTTTTTACTAAGAGGCTTGCCTCTTAGTTTTTCAATTAAAACAAATAAAATATGGCCTCCGTCAAGAGCTGGCAGCGGAAAAATATTAATAATCATAAGGTTTAAAGAAACCACTCCGAGCAATTGGAGAAAATATACCAAACCCATATCTTTCGCTACCGAAACAGCAGAAAAAATACCTATAGGCCCAGTTCCGCCGGAAAATTCCCTATACCTAAACATAGAAATAAAAGCGCCAACAATTCTTCCCGTAAAAGAAGTAGTAGCGGTAAAACCGGAAGCTATTCCTTTAAAGAATCCTTCTCGAGGAAAACCGCTTTCAATAAGCTCAACTCCTATGCGGCCAATTCCCTCGCTCTCTTCAGGTATGATATTAACGGATAAAACTTTACCTTTTCTTTCTAAATTAAGGGAAACTTCTTCGCCGATATTAGGACTTATAAAGTCGATAACGGGAGCAATTGATTCAAAACCCACCAATTTGTCGCCTTTTATTATTCCGGCTGCTTCTGCCGGAGAATCTTCAAGAACAGCACCAATATAAACTCCTTTAGGAGCGCCAACCATAAATATAATCGAAAAAGCAACCCATCCTATAAGAAAATTCATAACTACTCCGGCAGAAAAAACTATTATTCTTTTCCACGCCGGCACGGATGACGGCTTGCCAGATAAAGGATCTAATGCCGGTATTTTAACAAACCCGCCGAAGGGGATGGCATTTAAGGTATACTCTGTCCCTTTCCATTTTTTGCCGATTAGTTTTGGCGGAAAACCAAAACCAAATTCATCAACATCAAGCTTAAGAAGCTTAGCTGCAGCAAAATGGCCAGCTTCGTGACCAAGAACTAAAATTGCAAAAAAAATCACTATCAAAATCGCTGTAAAAATAAATCCCATTTAAGCTTTTAGTTCAGATGTTTTTTCCTCGACCAAATTATCAATCCTGTCGTTGAATGCATCAACGAGTTTTTGAAGATCGTTTTTAGCCTTAAATTTTTGATCTTCAGGATACGCGTTTATCTCTTTAACGGTTTTATCTCTTACTGAACGCATCTTTATCCTATTTTCTTCAGCGATAGAGCGAATAAGCTTCACTAATTCTTCTTTTCTCTCTTTAGAAAGTTCCGGCATAGTAAGGCGTACGCCACTTGAATCCGCTGTTATACCCAAACCAAGGCCGGCTTCTTCTATAGCCTTGGTTATAGCCGGAATAATTCCCTTATCCCAAGGAGAAATAACTATATCTCTAGGCGGATTTATTCCAAGAGTGGCGATGTGATTAAGAGGCGCATCCGCGCCCATATAATTAACTTTAATGTTTTCAATAAGCTTAGTGGTTGGTCTATTGGAACGAATTCCGGAAAATTCGTTTTTAACAAACGAAACTATTTCATCCATTTTGGCGGAAATTTCTTTTAATGGGTCCATGGAATAGATTTTAGCTGAAGTTTTTTATTTGTGTTTAATTTTGACGACGCTTCGACTCTTTTTAGAATGTTTTTTAAGAGAGCCGAATCTTTATCTTTATTATTATATAACCTTGAAAGCCATATTTTTACAAACTCGGAAAACTCTCTGTTAGAATTGAATTTTTTCGGAATTTCGGTTATTTCTTTTGTTTTTTTATCTTTATTTTCTAAGATTTCAAGAGCAAAACCAGGATGACCAAAACATAATAAAGAGATGCTGTCGGCTTCTTCGATAGAAAGACCTTTTTTTTCAATCAGCCAGGAAGCAATATCTTTTTTTGGAACGCGAGGGAAATATATTCTGCGCAAACGGGAAACAAGAGTCGGAAGAAGTGAACCGTAATCTGAAGCAATAAATATCAAAAGTCCGTAAGAAGGAGGTTCTTCTACTATTTTTAACGCTGCGTTTTGCGCTTCAGGCGTCATATTATCGGCGCCGTCGATAATAATACAACGGTACTTAGAGGTTAACGGTTTAGAGCGTATAAACTTTTTTATCTCCCTTACAGAATCTATGCCAATTTTCTTTTCTTCGCTTGATATGATCAGCCTTTCGGAAGGAACGTTAGGATTTTTTTCTAAGTCCCTTGTCAACCTATCCGCAAAGGTGAATTTACCAACTTGCGATTCTCCAAAAAATAAAAAACTTCCTGCCAAAAGGTCTTTTTCTTTAAGCGATGAAAATATTTTTTCTTCAAAATCTCTTCCTACCACGTGGCAAATATTTGATAATTAAAAAAATACTTAATTAAAACGGTATTAGCCATTTTTATTAAGAAGGGTCTTTTTATAAGCATCAAGATGGTTGAGAATGGTACCCGACCCCTTAGCAACACAGAGAAGAGAATCTTCAGCGGTATAAGATTCAACTCCGAGTATGCGCTTAAAGAATTCATCTATATTTCTTAAATTCGCTCCACCACCGGAAACTATCAAACCCTTTTCCATAATATCGGCAACAAGTTCCGGCGGAGTTTCGTTAAATACTTTCTGCACCGAAGAGGCAACTTCTAGCAATAAGGGATTAAGAGCTTCGGCTATTTCATTAGAGGTTAGCACTATATCTTTTGGAAGACCGCTCACAAGATCTCTTCCTCTTACTTCAAATTCCAGCTTATTTTTAAGAGGAAGAGCCGAGCCGACAGCGATTTTTGCTCCTTCAGCAGTCTGCTCCCCTATTGCAAGAGAATATTTCTTTTTAATGAAGTCCATTATTGACTGATCAAATTTATTTCCAGCAACTCTCAAGCTTGAAGCACAAACAATACTTCCTAAAGATATGACGGCAACTTCACTAGTGCCTCCGCCAATATTAACAATCATATTGCCGGATGAAGAATTTATCGGAATGCCGGCGCCGAGCGCGGCAAGAAGAGGCTCTCTGACAACGTAGGCATTTTTTGCTCCAGCTTCGGTAGCGGCGTTAATAACAGCTCTTTTTTCGGTTGGAGTTATTCCTGCCGGTACAGATATAACAACGTCTGGACGCCAAAAATTGAAGCCTCCAGAAGCCTTTTTTATAAAATAAGTCAGCATTGCCTTTGTTATGTAATAATCGGCGATAACTCCTTCTTTTAACGGACGGTAAGCACATATATCTTCCGGAGTCCTCCCTATCATATCTTTTGCCTCGCGACCTACAGCGAGAACCTTGTTTTCAGGCAGGCTTAAAGCAACAATTGTGGGTTCATTAATAACAAAACCCTTTCCAGGAGTATAAACAACTGTATTGGTTGTCCCAAGATCTATTCCTATTTGCCTAACTAGCATTGTATGATTATATTAGCATAACTTAAGTAATGTCTAATTTAGCCAGAAAGGCCGTTTTTTGGGCGCTTTTAACAGTGTTTTTAGGCGCCGGCATACCGCTTGCGTTTTATTCATGCGGTTATAGGCTGCGTTTTGATACATTTGAAATAACAAGGAGCGGAGGCATATATGTGAAGACTGTTCCGGGAGATGCAAAGATATTTCTTGACGGAAGACCGATAAAGAATAATTCCGGCATATTAAACTCCGGCACGTTCATAAACGGCTTAACTCCCGGAAAATACGAACTTTCAATTAAAAAAGAAAATTATTTGCCATTTACCGCTAACGCCGAAGTAATCCCTTTGCAGGCAGATCCGTTTGAAAAGCTTGTATTGGTTCCTGACAGCTTTAACAGCCTTATGACTGGGAATATTTCCGATTTAAATGTTTCTTCCGGAGAAATAATCATTTCAGATGGAGCCGGAAAATTGCGCTATAAAGATAAAATAATAGCAGGGGAAAAATTTGAATCATTTATTGCCGATAACAAGTCGGTAATTACTTCTATAGAAAAAGAAGGCGAGAAAATATATTTTAAAGTATCCCTTGAAAATCCTAAAGCTTCTACAAATATAAATGAAATTTTTTGGACTCTTAAATCAAGCAAGCTTTCCCTGCCCGGCAAAGTGCCGGTAAAAGCAATAATTCCTCATCCATTCGATAGCAATAGAGTTATAATAAGCACAGAAGCTGCATTATACGTAGTAGACCTCAAACAATTTTCTATTGAAAAAACCGGAGATGAAGCCGATGTCATACTGAAAGGCGGATCATCGATATACCTTATAAGAAATGGGTCTTTGGAATATTATAACCTTACTCTTAGAACAAGATCGACTGTAATAGGCATTAATGATTATCAAAAAATTTCCGTATCTCCTAATGGAAAGAATATAGCTCTTCTTTGGGAAAAAAACATACTTGAGATATACAACACTGATAAAAAAGAATCTTTAAGATTTGATTTAAAAAATCAAGGCAATATAAGAGATATTTTTTGGCATAAGTCTTCTAATCATATATTTATTCTTTCTGATAAGGGACTTTCTTTCTTATGTACGGACAAAGAAAGGCTGGTTCCTCAAACAATATATGAAGACGCTGAAAAATCAGCTTATTCAGACGGACAGCTATACGTTCTTTCAAATAAAGAAATTAAGACGTTAAAATTCTAGGTCCAGATTTAGTTGCTGCTACGGTATGTTCAAAATGGGCGGTAACCGAACCGTCAACGGTTTTAAAGCTTCCGTCTGGAAGCTCGAGTATGTCGGGATAGCCTAAAGAAAACATAGGTTCGAGAGCTAATACCATACCTTCTTCAATAAGAGAGCCTGTCCCTTTTCGGCCGACATTAAATACAAGCGGGTCTTCATGAGGAGCAAAGCCGACACCATGTCCGGCAAGGCCGTCTACTACGCTGACGCCATATTTATCGGCAACGGATGAAATAGCATAACCTATATCTCCCAGCCTGTTTCCGGGAATTACTTCTTCAATGCCCGCATAAAGGGCTTCTTCTGTTGCTTTTACTAGTTTTTTTTCTTCGGCGGAACATTCGTTTCCGACAATAACCGTACGGGCCGAATCGCTAAAGTAGCCTTTATAATTAACGCCTGCATCTATTTTTAATATATCGCCTTTTTCCAACGCTCTGCCATCCGGTATACCGTGAACAACAACAGGGCCTAGAGAAGCGCATATGGAGGCAGGAAAAGCTTTTTTAGCGCCTTCAGGACGATAATTTAAAAAAGCGGGCTTTGCCTCATAAGACTTAATAAGGTCAAAAGCCAGCCGATCTAAGAAAGCAAGCTTAGTGCTCGGAATAGCCGCTTTTTCTAGCTCATCAAGAACGGCTTTAAGTATTTTTCCAGACGTTTCTATGCCGGAAATATCTTTTTTCGATTTTAGTTTTGGCATTCTAGAAAACTCTTTATCTTTTCTTCAATGTTTTTAGAGACTTCGCGGGGAGGAGGCATGCCGTCTATTTCAATAACTTTTATGCCCCAACTCTCCATTTCTTTAATAACGGGAGCGGTTAGTTTTTTATACTCTTTACACCTTACTCTTATAACATCGGGTTCATCAAGTCCCGGACGACCTCTCTTAGAATTGCGCTCAACTGACTCCTCTACTGGAATATCGATAAAAACGACTAGTATATTTTCTTTTCCATATTCCTCTATAAGAGTATCAACAACGCCTCCTCTTTCCAGTTCAAAAGCTTCTTCCATAGTGCGAGGGTTGCCGCTCATAACAAGACTTTCCCCAGAGGAAGATATTTCCCTGATGCGCTTTTTGGCTTCGGCGCCGATCCATGCCGGGTCGCAAAGCTTGCCACTTAAGAATAATTTCTTTTGTTCTTGTATATTCTCGTCATCTTGCAGGGCTGGGTCATGGATGAGTTTTTCAATATATTTTCCGCTGTCGAAGTGGACGAATCCCCTGCTTTCCGCAACGCTCTTTGCCTGGGTCCCCTTGCCCGCTCCCGGAGGGCCGTAGAAGAGGAGAGCTTTTTTACAATTTTTAGTCATATATTACTTATATTATATCAGATTTAAATACTATTATTGATTAAAAAATAAAGCGCTTATAAGCGCTTTATTTAAATTAATCTATTTTATTCGTTTAATTCGTACCTGCTATTCAACTATATCATATTCCCTCATCTTAAGTTGGGAATCAACCTGGCTCCAGGAATCAAGGGCGACGGAAACAACGATGAGTAAGGCGGTACCGCCGATAACAAAGTTCTGACCGACAATAGACTGGGTAACCACAGGAAGAACCGCAATAATTCCAAGGAACAAAGCGCCAAAAAGGGTTATCTTGCTAACAATAGAAGACAAGTGCTTGGTAGTAGGCTCTCCGGGCCGAATACCGGGAATAAATCCGCCTGAATGCTGAAGGTTTTTAGATATTTCTCCAGGATTAAAGACAATTGACGTATAAACATAAGTAAAAGCAAAAACCAAAAAGAAATAAAGCAAGCCGTAAATAAGCTGATTATTAGTAAGCCTAATAATAAAATCATTGACAGTGGCGCCTATTTCCGGGGCAATTCCAAGCAATAACTGGCCTGCAAGCTGGGGAAAAGAAAGCATAGCCATAGCAAATATAATAGGGATAACTCCGGCTTGGTTAACCCTAATAGGCAAGTAACTCTCAACTCCGCCATAAACCTTATTGCCTCTTATTCTTTTAGGGTAAGAAACGGGCACTTTATGCTCTCCGCAGTTAACAAAAACAACTCCTGCAATAACCGCTAAAGCAAATGCTGCGAAAATTAAAAGCGTGTCCCAGCGCATAAGCCCTTGGGATACTTGGAAATAAACATTAATAAGATACGAAGGAAGTCCGGAAACTGTTCCGGCAAATATGATTATAGAAACGCCGTTACCAAGTTTTTGTTCGTCGATTATTTCGCCAACCCAAAGCAAAATCATAGATCCGGCAATTGCCGTGAGAACATTTATCCAAAAAGCGAGGTCAATTATGCTGAAAGCCGGCATAACGCCCTGCGTAACAAGAAAGTTAAGCAAAGCATAGGTCTGCAAGCCGGCGAGCGGAATAGTGATAATACGACTAATTCTATTAAATTTAGCGCGCCCTTCAGCCCCCTCTTCATAGTAGATTTCTTTCAATCGAGGGAATATCATTGTGAGCATCTGCATTATGATGGTAGCGGTAATATAAGGACCGACACCAAGCATTGCTATAGAAAGATTGCCGAGACTGCCTCCCGAGAAGACATTTAATATCCCTAAAAGATTATTAGAGTCTAAAAGCTGCTTGAGCGATTCTAAATCAACTCCAGGCAAGGGTATTGCTGCAAGGAGCCTGAAAAAGACAAGGAGGCCCATTATGATAAGGACCTTTTTCCTAATATCCGGATTTCTAAATATTGAAAGAAGCTTATTTAGCATGTTTACCTCTTAATTTAGGTATGCGCTGGATGAAATCCCTGACTGCAGGACGAATCTTTCTTCCCGCGCGGGATTTCTGCCCTTTCTGCCCTCTTCCAGAGGTAGTTCCCCTCTTTCCGCCACGGGCAACACGCTTCGCGGTTTTATTATAATGCTCGGGTTGTAGTTCGTGTAACTGCATTTTATTTGGATGTCTTTAATTTCTTTAAAGCTTCTATGGTCGCCATCGCATTTGTAAGCTTATTTTTAGTACTGCCAAGACACTTAGAAGTAACGTCTTTAACGCCGGCAAGTATCATAACGGCTCTAACCGCTCCACCTGCCATGAGTCCATGACCTTCTTTTGCTGGCTTTAAGATAACCTTAGCGGCGCTAAACTTTGCCTCAACATCATGGGCAATAGTTCCATTGATTATTTTAAAGGAAATAAGGTTTTTCTTAGCGTCTGTTTTGGCCTTCTGGATTGACTGCTGAACATCAGCTCCTTTAGCGACACCTACGCCAACTTTCCCCTTGCCATCGCCTATTACTACAGTAGCTCTAAACCTAAAACGCTTTCCTCCCGCGACAACACGAGTAACACGCCTAAGATCAAGGACCTGATCATTAAAACCATCAGATTCCCTTTCTTTTCTTTGTCCGCCACGACGGCTCTTTCCTCTAGGGAAAGATCTTTTTTGCGTAGCGTTTTTATTTTGATCCTTGTTATCCATTATCAATTTATATCTTTACCCCGTTTTCCCTTAAAGATTCGGCGACATTTTTAACTCTGCCATGATATTTATAAGGTCCCTTGTCAAAAATCATCTTATCAATACCTGCATCTTTTGATTTTTTTGCGATAAACGCGCCAAGAGAGGCAGCTTTTTCAGATTTAGTCTTCCCCTCTTTTAAATCTCTTGTCGAAGCTGAAATAAGGGTCTTGCCGGATTCATCGTCTATAGCTTGCGCGTAAGTATAGCGGTTGGTTCTAAATACAGAAAGGCGAGGGCGAGACGAAGTACCAAAAAGCTTAGCTCTTGTTCGCAAAGCCCTTCTTTTTGCCTGTTCATTTTTTTTCTTTATCCTGTTCATAAATCAGCTATAAGTGCTCCGATATCCTACTATTATTCGCTCGCTCCGGCAACCTTTTTGCCAGCCTTTCTTCTTATTACCTCATCGACATACATTATGCCAGTTCCTTTATAAGGTTCCGGTTTTCTGATTGCTCTCATCTTAGCAGCAGTTTCGCCGACAGCGCGCTTATCGGCTCCAGAAACCTTAATAATATTTTTTTCAACGAAAGCAGTCACTCCTTCAGGAAGATCGAATTTAACCGGATGGGAATAACCAACATTAAAAGTAATAGAGTTGCCTTCAACCGCAGCCCTGTAACCAACGCCTTCAACTTTAAGCTCTTTGATAAAATCTTCCTGAACTCCAAGAAGAGCGTTATTAGATAAAGCTCTGGATGTACCCCAGTTAGAGCGAGTTTGCTTGCTATCGTCTTCAATCTCAAAAGAGAGAATATTGTCTTCAAATTTAGGCTTTACTCCAGATAATATAGGAGCTTCTAAAGAGCCGTTTTTTCCGGTAAATTTAATAGTTTTTTCCCCAATCTCAATCTTTACCGATTCCGGGATATTTATTGATTGTTTTCCAACTTTAGACATTTTTAAAAATTACCAAATTTCAAAAAGCAATTCTCCTCCGACTTTAGCCTTTCTTGCTTCAATAGTAGTCATTATTCCCTTAGAAGTGGTCATAAAATAATCACCGTATCCATGCTTAGAACGACGAAGGTCACTATACCCCTTATAAGCTTTATGCGAGGGCTTGCTGATAAGCTTAATATCACTAACTTTCGGATTACCATTATCATCAAGCTTGATATTAATATCGATTATCTTCTTTATGCTTCTTCCCTTTTTTTCAGCGGATTCCAAATAGCCGGCTTTAACAAGAGCCTGCGCAACCTCATAGTCAAACTTAGCAAAAGGAACCTTGAGCCTGTTTTTTCCTGCAAGGATGGAATTCTTTATTCTGTTTAACATATTGATATACATAGCGGAATTTCTTTAATTACCAAGAAGATTTCTTTATACCGGGAATCATCCCCGAAGAAGCGAGTTCCCTAAAGCAAATTCGGCAAAGACCGAAATCTCTCATATACCCATGCCTTCTGCCACACTTAAAGCAACGGTTCACCTTTCTGGAGCTGAACTTGGGTTTCTTTTTTGCTCTTGCTATTACTGATTGCTTTGCCATAAGTCTTTAAACGGTTACTAATGGTATCCCTTTTTCTTTATAAAAATCAATGGCTTCGCTTCTATTTAGCCCTTCGACCACCATGGTAACTTCTATACCAAAAGAAACTTTAGAAGTTTCAGGGTCAGTCTCGGGAAAAACAAATTGATCTTTGAAACCAATGCTTAAATTGCCTGCGCCGTCGACTTTTTTCTCGTCTATGCCTTTAAAATCTCTAACACGGGGAAGAACAACATTAGCTATTTTTTCAAAAAAGTCATCTTTTCTTTTTCCGCGGATTGTAGCAACAACGCCGACGATATCATTCTGTCTTACTTTAAAGCCGGCAACAGATTTTTTTGCCTTTCTTACAGCCGGCCTCTGGCCGACAATAGCAGAAAGCTCCGAGATAATATCGGGAAGAACTTTATCATCAAACTGGGCATTTTGCTGGCGAGCTTTTCCAACGCCGACGGAAACGACTATTTTTGAAATATTATTTATTTTTTTATCTTCTTTTTTCATTTCAGATTTTATATTGCCGCGCTGCATTTTTTGCAAACTCTTTTTTTCTTCCCTTTTTCAATAATAGAGCCAAACCTAGAAGCTTTACCGCAGGAAGGACAAACTAACATAACATTTGATATGCGAATCGGGCGAGGAACAGAGATTATCTGCCCTTGTTCGCCTTGTTTTTTAGGGCGAACGCTTTTCTTTACTTGATTTAACCCATGAACAACAACAGTGCCCTCATTCGGATCAACTAAGGCAACTTTGCCGCTTTTACCGCGATCCTTGCCTTTAATTATCATTATTTTGTCTCCTTTTTTTATTTTCATGGCTTTTAAACTATGTCTTGGGCAAGAGAAACTATTTTCTCAAAACCTTTTTCTTTTAATTCTCTAGGTATTGGACCGAAGATACGAGTGCCGACCGGCTCATTTTTAGCGCTGACTATTACTGCAGCATTATCATCAAAGCGGACATAAAGACCTCCTTTTCGCCTAAAATTAGCCTTTGAACGGACAATAACTGCTCTGATTATATCTCTCTTTTTAACGGCTTTTCTTGGTTCCGCTACTTGAACGGAAGCAATAACAATATCACCTATGCGAGCGTAACGCTTTCGGCTCCCGCCAAGAATACGAAAACAGCGAACCGTTTTAGCACCGGAGTTGTCAGCAACTTTTAATATGGATCCTTCCTGTATCATGGCAATAAATTAAGCGATTTTCTCGACGACTCTCCAGTATTTTTCTTTAGAAAGAGGCCTAGTCTGCTCTATAACGACCCTATCTCCGACGTGAAATTCATTTTTTTCATCATGAGCTTTGAATTTAATGTCTGAACGATACTGCTTATTATATTTAGCATTCTTACGCACTCTTAAAACAGAGACAACAACTGTCTTGTCCATCTTGTCAGATACAACTTCCCCTTCTATCCTTCTTAATTTTTTGTCGACGTTTGATTCCATTTTATTTCTTTATCATTTTTGTTTTGGTCGGCAATTTATGTCCCGCAAGGCGAAAAGCTTCTTTAGCTATATTTTCGCTTACACCATCCATTTCAAATATTATCCTTCCGGGCTTTACGGGGCATACATAATGGTCTACAGCGCCTTTGCCGGCACCCATAGTAACTTCTGGCGGTTTTTTAGTTATCGGCTTATCAGGAAATATGCGGATCCAAATCCTGCCTTCTCTTTTCATAAAATTAGAAAGAGTTCTTCTGGCAGATTCTATTTGATTTGAAGTAATCCAGACAGGCTCAAGAGCCTGCAGGCCATAAGACCCAAAGCTAAGTTCAGTTCCGCGGGTTTCAGCGGTCCTCTTAAGAGAACGCCCTTTCTGCCACTTTCTATGTTTTACTTTCTTCGGAATCAACATGGTTATTTGGAAATTTCTCTCGTTCTCTTGTCGTTATTATTAAAAACTTCGCCTTTGTAGATCCAAACTTTTATACCAATTGTTCCGTAAGTAGTAAAGGCTGTTGTTTCGCCGTAGTCTATATCAGCCCTTAAAGTGGTAAGAGGAAGACTACCGGCAGTAAACCATTCGCTTCTGGCTATTTCAGCGCCGTCAAGACGGCCACCGACTTTAATCTTAGCACCCTTAACTCCTCTTGTAGCCATAGTTTCGTCAAGATATTTTTTAACGGTTCTTCTGAATTTAAACCTCCGTTCAAGATCAGAAGCTATATTTTGAGCGGTAACTTGTGCAGAAACATCTCCGCGAGCAAGCTCGGTAACATTAAGACTAATATTCGGTATCGGCTCGCTTATCTTATTCTTTCTCCTTGTTTTGCTTATAGCCTTAATAATGGCTTTATTAAGCTCCTCAATACCTTTTCCTCCACGCCCGATAACAAGACCTGGACGGGAAGATTTTATAAATATTCTATAGGCGTTAGCTGTCCTTTCTATTACAATATCGACTATACCCGCTTGAGAAAGCTTAGAAGAAATAATATTTCTTATAATAAGATCCTCTTCCAAAAAACGCTTTGTCTTTTCGCGGTCTCCAATCCAGCGAGATTTCCATCCCTTTAAAATTCCTAGCCTTAGCGAATTTGGTTTAATTTTGTGTCCCATGATTAATTTATATGGATTTCCTCCTGAATACTTTCTTAATCGGGCTGTCGGCCTTTGTTGCTCCAGTACTCCCCGTTTTTTTGATAGCTGATTCCGGCTTTAAAGCTTTCTCTTTTTTCTCTTTATTAGTAGATTTATTTTTACGAGAAGGTTTTTCTGTTTTAACCTCTTTTTTATTTTTACCAGAAGAAGCTTTTACAGCCTTAGAAGAAGCCGGTTGAGATACAGAGAAACGCGATTCCTTAAGGGAGCCCTCGGCAAGGACTATAGTGACATGAGAGAATTTTTTGTGCAAAGGGGTAGCCATTCCCCTAGCGCGAGGAAGCCATCTTTTTAATACAGGCCCTTCATTAACCCATATAGCTTTAACATAAAGGCTGTCTTCGCTTATATTTTTATTCTTAGCATTAGCAACGGCGCTTTTTAAAAGCTTGAGAATAGGGCGTGCTGCACGCTCTTTTCTAAAAATAAGCTGGGCCTCCGCTTCTCCTGCAGGAAGGCCGGCGATAATACGAATAACAGACCGAACTTTTCTCGGCGATATATCCAATCTATTAAGTTTTGCTGTAACTTCTGCCATTTATATAAAAATTATTTAACTGTCCTTTCAGCCTCTTTCTGAAGCTTTCCGCCATGACGGACAAACTTTCTAGTAGAAGAAAATTCTCCAAGCCTATGGCCGACCATTTCTTCATTAACCTTAACGTCTATAAAATCCTTACCGTTATGGACAGCAAAGACTACTCCGACCATTTCTGGAGATATTTCACAAGATCTGGACCAAGTCTTGATTGGAGTCTTTTTATCCCAAGCAGACACCTTTTCCAGGAGCTTAGGATCAACATATGGGCCTTTTTTAACGCTTCTACTCATTAGATCTTATTTATTTTCTTTTCTTTGACTTCTTTTTGACTATAACGGAATTAGACCATTTTTTCTTGTTTCTAGTCTTTTTCCCGCCGGTAACTTTACCCCAAAGCGTCTTAGGCTTCTTGGTTCCTCTCGGCTGACGACCTTCGCCTCCTCCGTAAGGATGATCTACCGGGTTCATCGCTGAACCTCTGACAGTTGGTCTGATGCCCATACCTCTCTTACGACCGGCTTTACCAATATTTACTAATCTCCAGTCAGGATTAGAAACCTGACCAATTGAAGCAAAACAATCCCAAAGAACTTTACGGACTTCCCCGGAAGACATCTTAAGATGAGAATAACCGGCATCGTGCGCCTGAACTTCAAGATATGAGCCTGCTGAACGGGCTACTTGCCCTCCTTTTCCAGGATTAAGCTCAACATTATGAACATTGGTCCCAACAGGAATATTTTTAAGCCTCATTCTGTTTCCAGGAGTGAAGGGAGCTGATTCGGCAACAATGATTTCGTCTCCGGTCTTAATGCCGTAAGGCGCTAAAGCGTATCTCCTTTCTCCATCCTTATAAAGAAGCTTCATAATAAAAGCAGTCCTGTAAGGATCGTATTCCAAAGTTTCTACTTTTGCCGGAACATCAAGCTTGTCGACAGCAACAAAATCAACAAGACGATAAAGCTTTTTGTTTCCGCCGCTTTTATGGCGAACAGTTATCCTGCCTTTATTATTTCTTCCCGCTTTTGGAGAAATCCTTATAGTCATTTTTCTATCCGGACGATCGCCGCTTAAGACGCTGTAGTCAGGACAGCTCATATGCCTTCTGGATGGAGTTGTAGGATTAAACTTTTTCATTGATCGTTTGTCCTTCTTTAAGAGCGACTATCGCCTTTTTTCTCCTGCCGTTTCTTACGATATTAACCGATACAACATTAATCTTATGGCTTTTTTCGAGATCTTTTTTAATCTCGCTTTTGTTTGCCTTAAGATCCACGTCAAAGACGTATTTATTTTCACCTTTTAAAAGGCTGGCTTTCTCGGTAATTCGGGAATTTTTAATCAAATTATTGGACGGCATGATAGTGTTTATCTATTGTTTCTATCGCTCCTTTTTCCAACAGGATGTTTTTATAACACAAAAGGTCATATACGTTAAGAGATTTAGCATCAAGACTTTTAACCTTAGGAATATTAGCCGAAGCCCTAAAAACATTCTTATTATTGTCGGATGGGATTATGAGAGCGTTTGTTTTTTTAGAGAAAGGCGCAACCATTTCAGCAACAAGCTTAGTTTTTGGTTCCGATATAGCAAGAGACTCTACGATTTTCAGTTCGCCTTCAGCAATTTTCTTTGAAAGGATGCTAAAAATAGCGGCTTGCTTCATCTTTTTGTTTATTTTTACCGCAAAAACCTTTTCTTTATTTGGACCATGAGTAACGCCACCTCCTTTCCAGATCGGAGAACGAATAGAACCATGCCTTGCTCTGCCGGTTCCTTTTTGCCTCCAAGGCTTTTTTCCTCCACCGCTAACCTCGCTACGGCCTTTGGCATGCGCTAAAGGCTTTCGGGCATTATTCTGTTGAGCAACAAGAGCTTGATGTACAACATCCGGTCTCCAAGGAGCAGAAAAAATACGATCGGGAAGATCGACTTTTCCGGTAACTTTTGCTGAATTGTCGTAAAGTTCGGCAGTCATAGTAATTTTATAAATATATCTGAACTTTGCTTCCGCGGCGTCCGGCAACAGAACCTTTTATAGCAAGCATTTTGTTCTCATCCGACCATTCGAGAATCTCTATTTTTTTTAAAGTTTTACGATCATTACCCATTCTTCCAGCCATTTTCCTTCCGGGCATAACACGCTGGGGTCCGGTAGATCCGATAGATCCAGGAGCGCGAAGACGATTTTTTTGGCCATGAGTCTTAGGTCCTCCGTGAAAACCATGTCTCTTAACAACACCCTGAAAACCTTTGCCTTTAGAGACGCTGCTTATCTTATTAATAATATCGCCCGCCTTTAACTCAACGCCGGCAACGTCTTCAATAGATATCCACGTAACCGGAACAACATCCGCTTCCGTAAATATCTGATCCATTTTCAGTTTGTAGCCAATAATTGGATTAGTCATTTTGCTCTTTGAGATCGTCATAAAAAATAACCGGGATAGCCTCGGTTATTTTTTATGATTCTCGGCTATTCTCTATCAATCAGCGCTTTGGATGTTAAACCATTTTCACCTCTATGTCCACCCCTGCCGGCAAGTTAAGGTCCGAAAGGGACTCCATAAGGCGCTGGCTGGGGTTAAGGATATCGATGATCCTTTTGTGGACCCGGAGTTCGAACTGTTCCCGACTATCCTTATGTACAAAAGAAGAACGGTTAACAGTATATTTTTTAAACTCCGTTGGCAGAGGAATCGGTCCAACAATATCAGCACTGGAACGTTCCAACACTTCGACTATCTGGCGGCAAGAATTATCTATAAGCCGCTGATCATACGATTTTATCCTTAACCTCAATTTGTCCAAAGCAACTAAATTACTTATTAATCTTGGTTACCACTCCAGTACCAACAGTTCTTCCGCCTTCACGAATAGCGAAGTGCTGCTGTTCCTCAAGAGCTACCGGAGCAATAAGCTTGACGCTACCTGTTACAGTATCGCCAGGCATAGCCATTTCAGTGCCTTCAGGAAGTTTAACTTCACCGGTAACATCAGTTGTACGGATGTAGAACTGCGGCTTATATCCGCTGAATATCGGAGTGTGACGACCGCCTTCTTCTTTGCTAAGAAGAAGTATCTCCGATTCAAATTCGGTATGAGGGGTAACAGAGCCCGGCTTGGCTAGAACTTGTCCGCGCTCAATATCTTCTTTCTTGATACCTCTTAAAAGAATACCAGTATTATCTCCGGCCTGTCCTTCTTCAAGCTGTTTATTAAACATCTCAATTCCGGTAACAACGGTCTTTTTAGTATCCTTAAGGCCGATTATCTCAACCTCTTCGTTAAGCTTAACAATTCCACGCTCGATACGACCAGTAACAACAGTACCGCGTCCTTCGATAGTAAATATATCTTCGATAGGCATAAGGAAGGGTTTTTCGGTATCGCGTTCCGGTTCAGGAATATAACTATCCATAGCTTCAACAAGCTCTACGATAGGTTTTGCAGCTTCGTCATCAGTAGTAGTAGCATCGAGTGCCTTAAGGGCAGAACCCTTTATTATAGGAACTTCATCGCCAGGATAACCGTATTTGGAAAGAAGCTCTCTAACTTCGGCTTCAACGAGGTCAATAAGCTCTGGATCATCAACCATATCAGTCTTATTAAGAAAAACTATAATAGCGGGAACACCAACTTTCTTAGCAAGAAGGATATGCTCTCTGGTTTGAGGCATAGGACCGTCGGCGGCGGAAACAACGAGTACTGCGCCGTCCATCTGGGCAGCACCGGTAATCATGTTCTTGATATAGTCGGCGTGTCCAGGAGCATCAATATGCGCATAATGACGCTTCTCCGATTCATATTCGGAGTGATGCAAAGCGATAGTAATACCGCGGGCTTTCTCTTCAGGGGCATTGTCGATCTGGTCGACTTTCTCTTCCTTCTTAGCGAGCCCCTTAAGGAAGAGGGTACGCGTTATAGCAGCAGTCAAGGTAGTTTTACCATGGTCAACGTGACCAATAGTACCGACATTGACGTGCGGCTTTGAACGTTCAAATTTCTCTGCCATTTAAACTTTTTTTTGGTTAATTTGAAATTTTACGACTTTTGAATTTTAGCGACGACTTAAGGCAGTGTCAAGAAATTTTCCTTTATAAATGTGGATTAATTTATTTTTTGACTTCTCTTATTTTCGTCCTGCCACTATAGCTTCTTCAACGTTCTTGGGAGCAACGTCATAATGATCAAATTCCATTGTTGACGATCCTCTTCCCTGGGTCATCGAACGAAGCTTAGTAGTATATCCAAACATTTCAGAAAGAGGGACAGTCGAGTTGATGACTTTGGAGTTTCCGCGGTCTTCAATAGACTCTATTTTTCCTCTCTTAGATGAAATGTCTCCGGTAATATCCCCCATAAACTCTGCGGGGACAATTGTCTGAACTTTCATAATAGGCTCAAGCAAAACAGGCTTGGCATTTTTACATCCTTCTTGCATACCCATTGAAGCAGCTATCTTGAAAGCAGCTTCTGAAGAGTCAACATCATGGTATGAACCATCATAAAGCGTTACGCGAACATCAACGACGGGATATCCGGCAACAACGCCTTTATTAAGAAACTCTTTAACGCCTTTTTCAACGGCCGGAATATATTCCCTGGGAACTACGCCGCCTTTAATAGCATCAATAAATTCAAACCCTTCACCTCTCTCAAGAGGCTCTAATTTAAGCCTAACATGTCCGTACTGACCCCGACCGCCGGATTGCTTAACATATTTTCCTTCAGCTTCGGTGCCGGCAGTAATAGTTTCTTTATAAGCGACTTGCGGCCGGCCGGATTCGGCTTCGACAGAAAATTCTCTCTTCATTCTATCTATAAGAACTTCGAGGTGAAGCTCTCCCATTCCGGCAATGATGGTATCGCCAGTTTCTTGGTTGCTTGAAACTTTAAAGGTCGGGTCTTCTTCCGCTAATCTGTGCAAGGCAATACCCATTTTTTCCTGGTCTGCTTTGGAATTAGGAGATATTCTCTGGGATATAACCGGTTCAGGGAAAGTTATCCGTTCTAAAATTATCGGATTGCCAGGGTCGCACAAAGTATCTCCAGTAGTAGTATTTTTAAGGCCGACTAAAGCGCCGATCTGCCCGGCATGAAGCTCTTCAACTTCTTCGCGAGTATTGGCATGCATTCGAAGTATTCTTCCGACGCGCTCTTGGTTGTCTTTAGTGGCATTTAAGATATAAGTACCCTTTTTAATCGTTCCGCTATAAACGCGGAAGAAAGTAAGAGTTCCGACATAAGGATCTGTCGCAACTTTAAAAGCGAGAGCGGCAAAGGGCTCATCATCATCAGGATGCCTTTCCAGCTCGCTTTCATCTTTAGCGCTATGGCCTTTGACAGCAGGAATATCCAAAGGCGAAGGAAGATAGTCAACGACAGCATCAAGAAGGAGCTGTACCCCTTTATTCTTGTAAGCGCTTCCGCACATAACAGGAATGATAGAGTTATTTAAAACGCATTTGCGCAGTATTTTTTTAAGATCTTCGTAAGGAATCTCCTTTTCTTCAAGGTAGGCGCTCATAAGAGCTTCGTCGTTCTCAACAATTTTTTCTATAAGCTCTCCCCTCTTCCTTCCAGCTTCGTCTTTAAGCTCTTCGGGAATAGGCATTTCAACAACCACTTCGCCCCTTTCCCCCTCAAAGCGATAAGCTTTCATTTCCAGAAGGTCTATTATGCCTTCAAAACCGCTTTCAGCACCTATCGGCATTTGTATGCCAACAGCGTTTTGAGTCAGTCTTTTTTTAATAGAATCAAGGCTCTTATCAAAAGAAGCTCCAATACGATCAAGCTTGTTTATAAAACAAATCCTAGGAACATTATATTCATCAGCATAGTGCCAGTTAGTCTCTGATTGAGGCTCAACGCCTGAAACCCCATCAAACACAACAACAGCTCCGTCTAAAACACGGAGCGAGCGCTTAACTTCGACGGTAAAATCAATGTGTCCGGGAGTATCTATAATATTTATCCTATGCTCAAATTTTTTATCGCCTTTTCTATAAGTAGGGATCCAAAAACAAGTCGTAGCTGCAGAAGTGATAGTAATGCCGCGTTCCTGTTCCTGCTCCATCCAATCCATAACAGCAGACCCTTCATGAACCTCGCCTATCTTATGAGAAACACCCGTATAAAAAAGAATACGTTCGGATGTAGTAGTTTTACCAGCATCTATATGGGCGACAATACCGATATTTCTCGTTTTTTCTATTGGGTAAAGCTTATTATTTTCCATTTTTCTTAAATTTAGGACTGTAAAAAATAAATTAAAGATTTAAAATCCGGATTATATTACTTAAATCCGAAATCTAATGATCTATTTGGCAAAATGAGCAAAAGCTCTATTTCCTTCTGCCATTCTGTGAATATCCTGCTTCTTCTTGACGGCTGCGCCTTCATTTTCCGCAGCAGCAAGAAGTTCTTCAGCAATCTTTTCAGCAATAGGCTTGCCTTTTTTAGACCTTGCAGCAGCTATTATCCACCTAGAAGCAAGCATAAACTGCCTTTCAGGCCTGACTTCGCGAGGAACTTGGTAATTAGCTCCGCCAACTCTTTTAGAAACAACCTCCATTAAAGGCTTTACATTATCAAGAGCCTTTTCAAAAATCTCCATAGGCTCAAGCCCTTTCTTTTTTATGACATCAAAACAATTATAGAGATTTTTTTGGGCTATTGATTTTTTCCCATCATACATTAAATAGTTAATAAACCTGCTTATTGCAATGCTTTGATGGGCTATATCAGGCTCGTATTCTCTTTTGTAATTCTTCTTTCGTCTCATATTTACTAGCTAGCGCTTTTTTCTTTTTTAGCGCCGTATTTACTTCTTTGCTGTTTGCGACCGGAAACCCCGGTAGAATCAAGAGCACCGCGGACAACGTGATAACGGACGCCTGGAAGGTCTTTAACTCTTCCTCCTCTTATAAGAACAACCGAGTGTTCTTGGAGACTATGCTGTTCTCCTGGGATATAGACGGTAACTTCCATACCATTCGTAAGGCGAACCCTCGCAACTTTTCGGAGCGCCGAATTTGGTTTTTTCGGAGTAGTAGTAAAAACCTTTAAACAAACTCCTCTCTTGTGGGGAGAATTTGATTTAAAAGGCTTATTTTTAAGCACATTAAAATGACGCCCCATTGCCGGGGACTTAGATTTATTTGATGAAGTTTTACGCCCCTTCTTAAGGAGCTGATTCATCGTAGGCACGTTGGTTAATATATCAATAAATAAAAACTGCTGTCAATGGGGAAATAGCTCAAATCTTAGAACTCAAATGTTAAAACCACAACTCAAAACTTTAGATCCGTAAAAGCTGATAATTTTTTAAATTTGAATTAGCCGAAAACAGCGCCGAAACCGGTTATTAAATTAAATACCAAAGAAGCAACCGGAGGGATAATAAGCATAGCAATAAAGAGAGCGATTAAAATGCCAAAAATCCCGGCAGAAGACAGTACGTTTTGGAATTTAGAAGGCAAAATATGGCCGAGTACTTTGGACCCGTCCAAAGGAGGTATTGGAATAAGATTAAATAAGGCAAGAACTATATTTACATATATTATCTGGGCCACTAATAATGGAAGAATTCCTTCTGATATGCCAGGAATAAGCATTCCTAATATCCAAAAAATAAGGCTAATACCGATAGCAAGCACAAAATTAGAAATAGGGCCGGCTATGGCAATTTTCAATTCCCCTTTCGGATCCCTAATATTCCAGGGATTATAAGGAACCGGCTTTGCCCACCCGATAAAAGCTCCCGAGGTAAAAAGAAGAAAAAGCGGTACCAAAACGGTGCCTACGGGATCTAAGTGAGCTAAAGGGTTGAGAGTCAGCCTTCCGGCATTTTTAGCGGTGGGATCCCCCAGTTCGTTAGCGATAAAGCCGTGGGAATATTCGTGAACTACCGCCGAGAGAACAATTACACAGTATATAAATATTTTTGAAGCTATTGGATCCATGATAAATAATTTAAAATCTTAAAGTCGAAAATCTCTAAAATCAGAAATATTCAGGTCTTTACATTATTGCTTATATCTAATAATATACAGCGGATATGCGCCAGTGTGAAATTTGCGGAAAAGGATCGATAATGCGCGGAGGAAGAAAAAAGCTTCGCGGAAATTACAATCCTACTCCTAAAAAAAGAAAGCATCCTAATCTTCAAAAAACAAAACTTCTCGGAAAGAAGGTTCTTGCTTGTACTAATTGCTTAAAGACTATAAACAAAGAAGGCCTTTCGGAAAAGAAGTAGAGTTTTTTTTAAAAAAGGATAAATTTACGTAACCATAACCCCGTTTAAACGGGGTTTTTAGTGTATAAAAATTCTAAAATTCAAAAACCTGGATTATAAAGTCGGAAACTTAAATCGTAGAAAACAAATTTTTAATTTTCACGTTTTCTCTGTCATCCCCGTAAAAACTGGGATCAAGAGGAATTAAATATAGACCTTGATTCCCTCTTTCGAGGGAATGACATAAATACGCGTAACCATGTTTTTCCAATCTCGTTTCACTTAGGGAAATAGTAATTGCGATAGCTTTATCTAAGGAGTTATAATGCGCTGGTTAGTTGTTATTAAGTATAGTAATTTAGGAAAGATAGAGAGTATAAGTCGCCTACGCTTTTAGGAAGCTACGGCGTACCAAAGCGGACCGTAGTATAATGGTCAGTATTTGCCCTTGGGGTGGGTAAGAACCGGGTTCGATTCCCGGCGGTCCGACAATGAATGCCGAGATTAATCCAATAGAGTTTTCTAATAAATAAATTCAAAAAACGCCCAAAAGGCGCTTTTTGAAGCTCCTCCGTAATCAGATTTCCCCGGCTAAAGCCAGATTGGTGAACCGCAATCATTAACCCGCAGGCCAAGATGCTTTTGGTTCTCCTCGAAAATTCATTCGATCCGGAATCTAATATACGAAGGAGATAACTTAATTATATATCCCCTGCTTCATAGGGTAAAATGCGAAAAAAAGAGGCTTTCAACACCTCTTTTAAAATTTATCCACAAACACAATAGAAGACCGCCGGCAAGGGCGGTCTAGGTCAAGTTTTCTATAAGCTTCTTCGGTTAAATACGGAGATTACAGGCCGATTTAATATTTTAATCTGCAGTTTTTCAAATTCTTCGTCTGTCAGACAATCAAATGCCTGGCTTTCCAATAGCATCTTTCTTTCATTTACTTCAAGAGAGTTCATTAGGTCATAAATAAATTCTTCTCTTTCGCTGTTATTAAACCCGCTTAGAACATTTTTTAATGGATCATCAAAATTACGAGAAAATCCCATTATTAAGCTAGTCCTTTCGTCGCTGTTTAAAGATTCCATAAAAATAGGTATTTCGGAAGCTCCCATCCCATCGATACTTATCGGTTGCTTACACATATAAATCCTCTCCTTTTTATTTGAAAGTAAAAGTACAGGTAAATAATAAAACAAAATCCACCCGCTTACCAACGCCTGAAGCGCAGCAATGGCGGGCAGGAATTACAAATTTCAAAAAAGCTTAATACAGATACAAAAAACGCCAGATCTATGTTTCGATCTGACGTTTATATAAAAATTATTTACGCTATTTACTCTAATATTCCATCAAGATTGACGTCGTAGAGCATTGCCTCATTAATAAGGCGATATTCATTAATCTCCTCCGGATGAAACCAAAGGGCTATTTCTTTTTCTGCTTCTTCAGGAGTGCCGGAAGCATGAATTAAGTTTCTTATAGCCCGGCCGTCAATATCAGCCAAACTATAAGAATCAATTGTATAATCGCCCCTTATAGTTCCGACATCAGACGTGAGAGGTTCGGTTGAACCGGTAATTTTTCTTATCAAGCCAACAGCATGTGCTCCTTGCCAAACCATTGCTACAACCGGTCCGGAGGAAATATATTTTTTAAGATTATCAAGAACTTTTCTGGTTATTTCCAAAGGATCTTCAGATGGAGGATTTTCTCCTTTATCTTTGTAAGATTTAATCGTTTTAGTACCAGTCTTAATCGGCCATTCAGGGTCCACTAAATAATGTTTTTCTACAAAATCAGGAGCAGGAATAAACATTTTTAAAGCAACAAGCTTTAATCCGGTATTTTCATATCTTTTAATTATTTCGCCTATTAACCCTCTTTGGATTCCATCCGGTTTTATAACTACCAGAGATTTTTCTTTAGCGAACTCATTTTTCATTTCTGCCATATTAAAATTTTTTATTTTTTTCTTTTTTTATTTCTATTCCCAGCTCATTAAGCTGTTTAGGGCCAACTTCTGCAGGAGCATTCATCATAAGGTCGCGTCCGTCTCCCGTTTTCGGAAAGCCGATTACTTCGCGGATATTAGGCTCGTTTTGCAATATCATAACCAAACGATCCAAGCCTGGAGCGATTCCTCCGTGAGGAGGAGCTCCAAACTTGAAGGCTTCGAGAATATGCCCGAAATTCTCCTGTATTTTTTCCTCGCTATAATCCATTATCTCAAGAACCTTTTTTAATGCTTCGGGCTTGTGGTTTCTGATACTGCCGCCACCAACTTCATAACCGTTAAGCACTATATCATATTGGTCGGTAATAATATTTTCAATATTCCTTTTTTGCATTAAATCATCCATAAAATCCTTTCTTGGCGAGGAAAACGGATTGTGAGTAAAAGTCCACTTGCCTTCGTCCGTTTTTTCGAAAAAGGGAAAATCAACAACCCAGCAAAAAGCGAGAAGATTAGAATCTTCTTTATTTTCTCTAATATCAGGCCTGTCAGTGCCGTATTTTTCCATAGCTTCTTTATAAGCAATTCGCGGAAAAGGACGTTCCTGTATTCTTTTTTCCGGATATAGTTTTCCGACTATGTCAATTATAAGTTCCTCCGTAAGAGACATTACGTCTTCTCTATCAACAAAACTCATTTCAAGATCAAGCTGGGTAAATTCCGGCTGTCTATCGCCTCTTGTATCTTCATCCCTAAAACAGCGGGCGATTTGGAAATATCTTTCTATGCCGGCAACCATAAGGAGTTGCTTGTATTGCTGGGGAGCCTGGGGCAAGGCATAAAATTTGCCGTTATAAAGCCTAGATGGAACAAGATAGTCCCTTGCTCCTTCAGGAGTCGACTTAGTAAGAATAGGCGTTTCTATTTCAATAAAATCCCGAGCACCTAAAAAATCTCTGATATATTTGGTAACCGCATATCTTTTTCTTATATTATTCGCCATCCTTTCGCGCCTAAGATCCAGATAGCGATATTGCATACGGCTTTCTTCATTAATGTCTTTGCCGTCCGCATCTATCGGAAAAGGAGGAGTTTCAGACTCGTTTAATATCTCAATTTCGGAAACTTGAACTTCAATTCCGCCTGTTGGGATATCAGAATTAACCATTGAGGCAGGCCTTTCAGATACTGTTCCTTTCACAGATATAACCCATTCCGACCTTAATTCTTCCGCTTTTGCGTGAACGCCGCCGTTTTCTCCTTTTTGAGGAACGAAAACAAGCTGAACAATACCCGAACGGTCACGCAAATCTATAAAAATAAGCTTTCCGTGATCTCTGCGGATATGGACCCAGCCCTTCAATTCGACTTCTTCCCCTATTTTATCGGGAAGCTCCGAAATAATATTTCGCATTTTTCAAGTATAATGCCCATTCTGGGAACTCACAACTCTAAAAAGCCTGCTTACAAATAAGTCAGTTTATTGATTTTATTATTAGTTTTTCTTCTTTTTTCTCTATCGTTATAGAGCCTAGCTTATCGGTACGATAGAGAGGTATGCCAAAAGAAGCATATCTTTCGATGATTTCTTGTTTAGGCAAGCCGTAACTGTTTCTACCTACGCTAACCACGCCGACAGCGGGACGGACAGCGGAAATAAAACCCTGTGAAGATGATGAGGATGATCCATGGTGGGGAACCTTTAAAAAATCAATATCTGGAAAATTAACAGCTGAAAGAATAGATTCTGGATTTTTTTCAATATCTCCGGTAAACAAACCTGCCATATTATCAATTTTCGCCAACACTACCAAAGAGCCGTCATTATCTTTTAATATTTTTTCCTCGATTTCTCGGGACGGATAAATTATCGACAAATTAATACTTTCTGATTTTATCAAGCTTCCGGCAAAGAGATTTATAGAAGGAATACCAACTTCATCTATTTTTTTTAAAATATCTTCAAACCCGGCATCACCAGAATTTGCGCCATTCCAAATAAAAGCTCCTATATCATAATGAGAAAGAATATATTCCAATCCTCTATAATGGTCTTTATGGGGGTGAGAAATAATAATAAGATCAATATATTTATCATTTTGGCCCAGCTTGCGCTGAAGTTCGTATAAAATACTTTTTCCCGGTCCGGCATCTACTAAAATATCGATACCATCCGAAGATATCAGCGAACTATCGCCTTGGCCTATATCCAAAAAAGAAACGGATGCGGGAGAATTCTTTTCAAGAGGAAACAAAAAAACACCCGCATTAAAAACCGCCAGCAAAAATATTAATAATCCCAATCTCATAAGAAAGAATTGCTTCTGCCATTATTCTAAAAGGAAGAATAAGCGCACTTCCAATTATAAGAGGTCCTGCTCCAGATATAAAAGATAAAAGCATTACAAGAGGGATCGTCCATATAATCAAAGCATTAGGTATGAACGAAAAACAATTTATAGAACCAAAAAATAAAAATATTGCCGGCATAGCGGTTAATTGGGCAGATACGCACTCAATAATCATTGAAACCGCGCCTCCTATCTTATCCGTTATCTTTGAAAGAATGTTTTTAATACGGGGAGCAACAAACACTATCCCAAACAAAGCAGAAAAAGAAAGGATAAATCCAGCATCAAAAACAATAATAGCCGGATTCCACAAGACCATTATTCCGGCAGAAAAGGCTATAGGTCCTCTAATATCGATAGACCTGCCAATATTTTTGCCAATGACCGCGAGCGAACCCATAATAGCGGCTCTTACAACCGAAGAAGAAGGACCGACAACCATAATAAAAATAAAAATGCCGGCAATAATAGCAGGCAGGCGAAATTTATAAGGAATAAAAAAAAGCAACGTCCCTATAAAAGAAACTATAACCGTAATATTAAAACCGGAGAGAGCGACAATATGGGTAGTACCTGATAAAGAAAGATTTTCATTAAATTGTTCTGTAAAGCCAGACCTATCACCGAATAAAAGACCTAAAGCGAGAGCAGAAGATGCGGGAGAAAAGCTTTTCCTTAAATTTTTAGTTATTAGCGACCTGGCGCTAAAAAACGGACAAAGGATGCCTGAACAGCCGTTTTTGCCCATAATCAAGTTGCGGCAAAAAAGAACTCCCTTTTCAAACCCCTCATCGCAATCCATTGATACTTTATTGCCGTAAGAGATAGAAAGCCTGGTATCTGCAAAAATTTCTACTTTCCCAATATTCTCCGTCTCTATTTTAAAGTTACTGTATCCAGACCTATCAACAGGATAAGTTACAACCTTGCCAATTATATGAATGGGAAATTTTTCTATTTCAGGAACACGATTTAAGACTTTACTGTAAAGATAAGGATAAAAACAGCCGAAGGAAAAAATGAAAAATAATAAAGAAAAACCGCGCCTTTTCTTATTAAAAAAGAAAATAGCGCTGGCAAATATAAATGAAAGAATAAAAAACCAGCCTGTATACAGATTTAAAGAGGCAACAACACAACCTAAACAAAAAACACCTACAGATAATATGAAAAACCTGCGATGAACCACTATTGATTAACAAGCAAGCGGCTTAATTCCTTTCCAAAATTGACAGAAGAACTAGGCCCTATTGCTGTAACTACGACACCATCGGCAACTACCGGCTCATCAACGTATATGCCTCCCCCTCTCTCGATTATTTCTGGAACATTATCTGATTCCCAGCCAGTCGCTTTCTTGCCGGAAAGAATGCCCGCTTCGGCAAGAATTGCAGGCGCAAAACATATTGCTCCAACAATCTTTTCTTTAGACATAAACTCTCTGGCAAGATTTGAAGCAACAGCATGACCCATATAATTTTTCGATCCGGGACCGCCAATAAAAGCAATCCCGTCAAAATTATCCGCTTCAACTTCGCGCAATAAAATATCCACTTTGGCTGATCCTCCCTTAACTCCTTCAGCGTCAGATATATCCGTACTGGCAACAGAAACAGAAATGCCGGCTTCTTCAAGAGCTTTGCGGGTTAATTCGTATTCTTCATCCCTGTAGTCTTTATGCGCAATCACAAGGACTATTTTTTTCATTTTTTAATTATAGCAAAGAGAATAGCTCAAATTAGAAAGCTAAAAAATACAAAAAAGGAGGATACCGGTTTATTAAAAATTCTGCCTGTAGAACACCATGTTTCTACAGGCAGAATTTAGAAACGATAAGTAAATAATTACATAATAACTCCGCCACCAAGCATATCGCCTTCAGGCAAATAAAATACCGCTGATTGGCCGGGAGCTACAAATTTACAAGGTTTATTAAAAATTATTTCTGCCTGATTGCTTCCTTTTATTTTTAGCTTTCCTTTCATAAGAGGCTGGCGATACCTTACGCGAACAAAAATATCAGATTCCTTTTCCATATCTTTTACTAAATTAATATCTTTTAAGAATATTTTTTTGGTAAATAATAAGCTGTCTTTTTCAGGCGCGACAATAAGGGTATTATTTTTCTTATCTTTTTTGGCAACATAAAGAGCCTCCTTATTACCTAATCCTTTTATGCCGAGATGGCGCTGACCGAGAGTATAGAAACATAAACCCTTATGCTCGCCCAAAACTTCACCATTAGCTGTCATTATGGGGCCCGGAGTACCGGAAATGTACTTACTCAAAAAATCAGGCATAGATAATTTTCCCAAGAAGCAGACTCCTTGAGAATCTTTTTTGCCTGCATTTGGCAAGCCTGCTTTTTTAGCGATGGTTCTAACTTCGGATTTAAGCAGATTTCCTAAAGGAAAAAGTGATTTTGATAATTCATTTTGACCCAAGGTCCACAAGAAATATGTCTGATCTTTAGAGCTATCTTTTGCTTTAGAAAGACAATAACCGCTCTTATCTTTTTTAAGTAAAGCGTAATGGCCGGTCGCTATATAGTCAGCTCCGAACTTCAACGCCTTATTAAGAAAAAGACCGAATTTTATCTCCTTATTGCACATTACATCAGGATTTGGAGTAATGCCTTTTTTATAGCCGTCAATCATATAACCGACAACCGACTCCTTATACTCACGTTCCATATTCCAGACATAAAAAGGAATATTTAAGTGTTCAGCGGCTCTTCGCGCCATAAGGGCGTCACTCTCGGCACAGCCGTCCACGTTATACCCGCGGATATGGATACCGGTCACGTCATAACCTTCTTTAAGCAATAAAAAAGCGGCGACGGACGAATCCACGCCTCCAGACATACCGACAAAAACTTTTTTGCTTTTTTTTGCCATTACAACGGAAAAGTTAGGATATTATGTAAGGGATGTCAAAAAATTATTTTCCGGCGTTAAAAATTAATTGGATTTCAGATACTGATAGAGCTCGGTTATATATACGCATATCGTCTATTTGACCATTATGATATCTATTTTGATGTTTACCTCCAATAGATAATTCGTTATAAGACATAATGCTTCTTGAAACTGTGTTTGAATCAACTAACAAACCATCTTCGTACAGATAAAAATCATCACTATTTCTAATTAAGCCAATATGAATCCATCCCTTACCTCTTATATCAGAACCAACCACAACTTCCCCAAGAGAATCATCATAAAATCTGATTTGGTTGATAGCGCTTCCATAGTTAGCATTTGAATAAAAATATAAAAATCCATTAGATGAAAGAAATTGCGTATTAGTTCCGTCAGGAACAGCACTCATTTGACCCCAAAAAAATAATGAAAAATCAGTATCTCTCGGTAAAATATCACCTGAATATATATCCACATAATCATCTATCCCATCAAAAGAAAGACAAGAACCATCCTTGCATGATCCTGAAGATTGCCAGGAAGGATTATTTATCAATGTCCCATCATTCCCCTTCCCGGAAGAATCATAAGCAGTGATTCCAGAACCTTCATCAAAATCCCAACAGCCGACAAGTCCGTATATATCGTCCCATAAGGAAAGATCAGAGCCTATTTCAAATCTTTCCGGATCAAAACCTCCATCATTTTTTGATCTAGATTGGGTATATTTTTCAGATTCAAGCAAGGAAGCTAATCCATAGCTTCCTCCAGGAATGTATTGGTAATACCTAAGAAGAGAAGCTTCATTTGAAGGATCTATAGGGAGATAAGGTATGGGGCTTCCTCCGTATATGGATGAGAGGTTAAGAGGTATCCAGCCTGTGCCATCCGTATTCTGGAGGTTTGCTTCTGTTGTACAGTGGTGTATGCCCAGCCTGAAGGAAGAGCTGGGAGATCAGAGATATTGGCACAGGTAGAGCTGGTGTCAGGGATGGAGATATATACTGTTTGAGATATGCCCATGGATACATTGGGATTATCCACTACCCAGATATCTACGGAGTCTTTGAGAGTCTTCATATCTGTTATGCGCTGGGAATCCCTGGCTTCTGCCAAGAGCTCTGCCGGGTTCAAGACGATGACTACTGCTGCAGCCAAAACG
>Ga0265293_10002848_pt1 | contig 33460 bp, 28 predicted proteins | sample Munlanlewell138R_FD_192505 | JGI IMG/M metagenome (GOLD analysis project Ga0265293, IMG submission 192505) | Leachate microbial communities from a municipal landfill in Southern Ontario, Canada - Leachate well 138R | ecosystem: Engineered > Solid waste > Landfill > Unclassified | place: Canada... | reverse complement strand
CTTTGAAGAAAGTAAAATAGGCTTGATGATGGCAGGGGCAAATTAAAGGAGGTAAGACAGTGGACAAAACTCAAGATTCATTTGATAATAAGGCTTCTAAAAAAGTTATTGATAAATCTAAGCTTTTAACAATCATAGTGCCTATTGCAGCTGTATTTCTGGCATTATTAATTGGAAGTATTTTATTACTTTTTATAGAAGTTAATCCTTTAGAGGCTTATAAGTATTTAATCTTTGGAAATTTTACAAACAAGTATAATATTGCAGAAATATTTGTAAAGGCAACACCTATCATATTGACAGGACTTTCTTTTACCTTTGCTTTTAGGACAGGGCTTTTCAATATAGGTGGTGAAGGCCAGATGTTTGCAGGAGCCATGGCAGCAGTATTTGTTGGATTAAAAACAGGACATTTAAACCCATTTATCACCATATCCCTTTCATTGTTAGGGGCTATTATAGCTGGAGCCCTATGGGGGATTATACCAGGTATACTTAAAGGAGTATTCGGCTCATCGGAAATAATTGTGACCATAATGTTTAACTATGTGGCTCTATACCTTATAAGCTATTTAGTAGACAAACCTCTTAGGGAATCCAGTGGATTTTATCCTCAAACAGACCTTATAGGTAAAAATGCTTTCCTTCCCTATGTAGTCCCCAATACCAGGTTACATATAGGATTTGTTATTGCAATTTTTATTTCCATTTTAGTATATATTATTCTATGGAAGACACCCTTTGGATACAGGCTTAGAGCAGTAGGACACAACCCAGATGGAGCTGAGTATTCAGGTATGAATATCAAAAAAAGCATTATAATATCCTTGGCGATAAGTGGTGCTTTAGCAGGAGTAGCAGGATTTACTGAGATAAACGGAATTCACCATAGGCTTCTTGACAACTTCTCTAAAAATGTTGGATTTGATGGAATAGCTGCAGCCCTTTTAGGTAGTGCAAATCCTCTTGGAGTAGTTATATCTGCCATACTTCTTGGAATGCTCCAGACAGGAGCCAACTCTATGCAAAGAGGAGTTGGGGTTCCAGCCAATATTGTTAGTATTATTCAAGCACTAATTATAATTCTAGTTTTAGCTGGAAATATGCTAAGGCCAAAGATTGAGCTCTTACTAAATAGGAAAGAAAGGGTGATAGACTAATGAAAGACATATTAAATATTACATTTCTTATTGCACTCTTATCTGCATCCATTAGACTTTCAGTACCAATATTATTTGCCGCATTGGGAGGAATGTATTCAGAGCGATCTGGAGTAGTAAATATAGGACTAGAAGGGATAATGTTAGTAGGAGCTTTTGCAGGAGTAGTAGGGTCCTACTTTACAGGTAGCTATTGGATTGGAGCATTGGTAGCAGTTTTAAGTGGTATACTAATAGCTGCACTTTTTGCATTGATTACTGTTAAAATCAAAATAAATCAAATAGTAAGTGGTGTTGCCATAAATCTTTTGGCAGTAGGTCTTACCAGCTTTTTTTATAGAGCACTGTTTGGAATAACTACTGTACCAATAACCGTAAAGGCCTTTGAGCCAGTAAATATTCCCGTACTATCAAATATACCAGTTATTGGTGAAATATTTTTTAGACAAACAATACTCGTATATGTGGCATTTATATTGGTACCAATATCTTATTATATATTTTATAAAACATCTGTAGGCCTTAGTATTAGAACAGTAGGTGAACACCCTATGGCAGCAGATACGGTAGGAATACCTGTGAATAAGGTTAGAACCATATGTGTATTGGTATCTGGTGCATTGGCAGGACTTGGAGGATGTTTTTTGTCCCTTGGACAATTTAATATGTTTGTAGACAATATGGTATCAGGAAGAGGATTTATTGCAGTTGCAGCTGTAATATTTGGGAAGTGGAGTCCAAAGGGAGTATTGATGGCATCCTTAATATTTGGAGTTGCAGATGCGCTTCAAATAAGAATACAAATGTCTGGTATTTCTATTCCCTATCAATTTCTACTAATGTTCCCGTACTTACTTACAGTGGTGGCTGTTACAGGAATAGTTGGACGGACCACATCGCCAAAGGCACTGGGAAGGCCCTATGAAAAATAATCAACAGACATTGAAGGGAGGTGTTAGTTTCATTATTTATTATCGCATCCAAATGTAGATAAAATAAAAGGAGGAATAGAAATGTTTGAGAGAAAAAGAATTTTGGCATTACTTATGGTTTCTGTGATTTTAGTTGCATCATTAGCAGGTTGTACTTCAAAGCCAAAGGAAGATACTTCAGCACCAGTAGATAGTAAAAAAGAATACAAGATAGTATTATTACTACCTGGACCTATAAATGACCAAGGCTGGAATGCTACAGCTTATGAAGGTTTACAGTTAGTAGAAAAAGACTTAGGTATAAAAATGGAGTATATTGAAAGTGTTCAGCAAGCCGACTTTGAAGCCGTATTCACTGATTATGGAACAAAGGGATATGACTTAGTATTTGCTCATGGTACTCAATTCTTTGATGCAGCGGCAAAAGTAGCACCTCAATTCCCTGAAACATTTTACATGGTAATAAATAGTGAAGAAGGTCAAGAGCCGAATGTTGGTGGTATAGGTGTTAGAGAGTGGGAAGGTGGATATATAGCTGGTATAATTGCAGCAATGAATACAGAGTCTAAGCAATTAGGCGCTATTGGTTCATTCCCATTCCCAGTTATCGCAGGTACACTAGATGCATTTGAAGCAGCTGCACAGGCCCATGATCCTTCAATAAAGGTAACTAAAACATATGTTAACTCTTGGGAAGATATTCAAAAAGGTAAAGAAACAGCCCTTGCAATGGCAGAGGCAGGAGCAGATGTTATATTCTGTAGTGCTAATCAAGTTGGCTTAGGTTCTATTGAAGCTGCAAAATCAAAGGGTGTTAAGGCTATAGGATATATTTCACCTCAAAATGAAGTGGCGCCAGGAACCGTTATTTCATCTGTTACTTACAATACGCCAGGATTGTTTAAGAAAACAGTAGAGCAATTAATAAATGGTCAATTAAAGGCCGAAGGTACATCTTTAGGCTGGGCAGACGATGTCCTTGATATGCAATGGGGAGATGATGTCGGTCAAGATGTGAAAGACGCTGTAAACAAAGCTATTCAAGACCTAAAAGATGGGAAAATTGCAAATCCATATAAAGGACAATAATTTATAAAGATTTAAAAATAAAATCTCCAATCAGGAATAATTTTTCTGGTTGGAGATTTTTATATTTATTGAACTTAAAAGATAGTATAATTAAAATTGGGTATATTAATATTAAGAAAAAAGTTGGAGGTTAATGATGAAGATAGATTTTGATGAAATCATTAGAAAATTTCAAGGAAAAGCCAATGAAATTTATTTCGACAGAGAAAGACTAAAAAAACTTTTATTGACAGCAAAGAATAAAGCAGAAGGAAATAAGGAACTGATGGAAATATGGGAGGAATTAAAACTTTTATTAGAATTAATTAAGGATTGGATGAAGGGAGACTACAAAGAACTATCAAAATCCTCAGTAATTATGGTGATAATAGGCTTGCTTTACCTTGTAAATCCATTTGATATTATTCCTGATTTTTTAATAGGTGGTTTTATAGATGACTTAGGAGTAATTGCATATGTGATTAAAAAAACATCTGACGAATTAAATTTATATAAAAAGTGGAAAAATACTAAGGATGATGAAAATATTATTGAAGTCAATGTAGAGTTTATTGAAGATGATAATATGGAAGATATAAGAAAGCAATAAACAAGGAAGATAAAAATAGAAATACCTAGAAATCTGTTTTTATACTTGAATGTAGTACAAGCATAGTGTTTAAATTAAAATATTATAAAATATGAGGAGGAATAAAATGATTTTATATGCAGCAATACTTAAAACTATAGATCCTAAAAAGGATGCAGAAATATTAGAGGAGCATAAGGCATATCTTCAAAAATATATCGATGAAGGAAAAATATATGCAAAAGGACCATTTACAGACCATAGTGGAGGACTTATAATCTACAAAGTAGAAACTCTAGAAGAAGCTAAAAACCTTATAGAGAATGACCCAGTAATTCGAGATAGTTCTAGAGAATATACTTTAAAAGAGTGGAGAAGCAATATAGAATAAGGAGCTTATATATGAAAATTAGTGAACTGGAAGAAAAAAAACTAGGCAACATGAGAGAAATAGTTAGAAAATTGTTTTTTATTTTAGTGGGTAATCTATTTTGTTCCTTGGCTTTCAACCTATTTTTTGTTCCCAATGGTTTATTAAGTGGAGGTGTTGGTGGTTTAGGAATAATGATACAATATTTAACAGAAGTTCCCGCTGGAGTGGCGGTGTTTCTAATAAATTTACCAATATTTCTAGTGGGAGCTAAGATGTTAGATAAAAAATTCATTACCTATGCATTTGTATCCATGTTTGTTTTTTCATTTCTATTAACTGTGACAAGAGGTCTTGCAGACCATTTAATAGTAGATGACATTTTGTTGGGTTCAACCTTCGGAGCTGTATTTAATGGGCTAGGTATGGGGCTAATGTTTAGAAATGGGACATGCCAAGGTGGTCTAGATGTGGTAGCAGCTGTTCTTAAAAGAAAATATAATATGAATATAGGGACAGGACTAATGATGGTAAATACTGTGATAATATCACTTTCGTCCCTATTATTTGGATATAAACCTGCCATGTATACTTTAATTGCCATGTATATTGGTTATCAAATATTAGACAAGGTACAAACTGGTTTTAATGTTCAGAAGAACATAATAATCGTATCCGATAAATCTAAGGAATTAGCTACTGCAATAATAGAGAAGTTAAATAGAGGAGTGACATTTTTAAAAGGTCAAGGTGGATATACTAAAGAAGATAAAAATATTATATACTGTATCCTTACATCTAGAGAAATAGCTAAGCTAAAAGAGTTGGTTGAAGAAATAGACCCCCAGGCATTTTTTACTATAAATGATGTTGTAGAAGTAAAAGGTAGTGGATTTAAAACTATGGAAATATAATTTTATTAACTGATTAAGGCTTAATAATTTAGGGTAAACTCATCTATGAAATAAAATATGGACAATGATGAAAGGAGATATAGATTATGGAAAAAAGAAAAGACCTTGTAACAATGGGTGGGAACCCAGTTACATTATTAGGAAAAGAAATAAAAGTTGGAGAAAAAGCTCCTGATTTTACAGTAATAAAAGATACCCTACTACCTTTTTCTTTAGGAGATGCAGGAGATGGGGTAAAGATTATATCAGTTGTTCCTTCCTTAGACACAGGAGTATGCGAACTTCAGACTGTAAATTTCAATGAAAAGGCAACTGAAATGGGAGATGTGACTATATTAACTATTTCTGTGGACTTACCCTTTGCACAAAAGAGATTTTGTTCTGCCCACGGCATAGATAAAGTAATTACCCTATCAGACCATAGAGATTTGTCTTTTGGTTTAAATTATGGATTTGTAATAGAGGAGCTAAGACTCTTAAGCAGAGGAATAGTAGTGCTAGATAAGGATAATGTAGTTAGATATGTGGAGTATGTTAAAGAAGTAACAGAGCATCCTAATTACAATAAAGTGATTCAAGCAGTAAAAGAGTTGATATAAATGAATATATGAATGATTATTCACCTAAAGGCCAGCATTTATGCAGGCCTTTAAATTATATCAAAAATAAAAAAATAAAAAATTTCCGTAAAAGATAGTGACAAAATTAACAAACTCTGATATAATATAATTAAGAAAAAAGTATTTAATAATTAAAGGGCACTAGATATTAATATATACTCACTCTGAGGAAATAAGGAGGTGGGAAGTATGGCTACACTTACACTTGAAGCTACAAAAATAGTAAAATTTATTTGTAAGGATTGTGGACATATCTGGAATGAGGACTATGAGGATGGTACAAACTGTCCAAAGTGCAATTCTGAAAACACCGAAGAGATAAGCAGGACTAGATATTAGAAAGGGGATAGACAAAACTATCCTCTTTTCCTTTTACTAAAACTAAGAAAATTCTAACTATGGACAAAAGAGCAAATAACTAATAAAATATAGTCAAGTAAAAGCAAAGTATATTGGGGTGATTAAATGAACTATAAAGAAAAGTATAGTTATTGGTTGGAAAACCATTATTTTGATGAAGATACAAAACTAGAGCTGAAGTCTATCACCGATGAAAAGGAAATAGAGGATAGATTTTATACAGACTTATCCTTTGGCACAGCAGGATTGAGAGGCAAGATAGGTGCAGGAACTAATAGGATGAATATATATACTGTATCCCTAGCTACTCAGGGCTTGGCTCAAACCATAATCAATAAAGGGCAGGATGCAATGAAGATGGGAGTTGCTATAGCCTATGATGTAAGGCACTATTCAGATAAGTTTGCTGAAGTAGCAGCAAGGGTGCTGGCAGCTAATGGGATTAAAGTATATTTATTTGCTGATATTAGACCAACACCAGTACTGTCCTATACAATTAGAAAACTAAAGACCATATCAGGCATAGTAGTCACAGCAAGTCACAATCCTAAAAACTATAATGGCTACAAGGTTTATTGGAAGGAAGGTTCCCAAATATTAGACAATATTGCAGATGAAATATTAAACCAAATAAGACTAATTGAAGATTTTACTCAAATAAAATTGATGGAATTAGATGAAGCTGTTGAAAAGGGACTTATACAATATATAGGCAAGGAAATAGATGAGGCCTATGATGAGGATTTGTTAAACAAGGCATTAAACGACGATATAGATAAAAATATTAAAATAATTTATACGCCATTAAATGGTACTGGAAACATTCCAGTAAGGAGGATTTTAAAGGAAAGAGGATTTACTAATGTAATCGTGGTACCAGAACAGGAAAAGCCAGATTCAGATTTTACCACTGTAGGATATCCAAATCCAGAGGATGTAAAGGCCTTTGATTATGCAAAGGTATTAGGGAAGAAAGAAAATGCTGATATCATCATAGCTACTGACCCTGATTGTGATAGGGTTGCTATTATGGTAAAGGACAAGGATGGTAATTTTAAGTTTATCAATGGAAATCAAACAGGTGCCTTGCTGATAAACTATATATTGTCTCAAAGGCATAGAAGGGGAGATATACCTGCAAATGGGGTAATAGTTAAGTCCATAGTTACAGGGGATTTGAGTAAAGCCATAGCTAATAAATATGGTGTTGAAACTATTGAAACTTTAACTGGATTTAAACATATCTGTGGAAAGGCCAATGAATTTGATGAAACAGGAGAATATACCTTTATTTTTGGATATGAGGAAAGTATTGGATATGTTTATGGAACCACAGTTAGAGACAAAGATGGAGTAAATACTTCTATGTTTATTGCTGAGATGGCTGGATATTATAAAAAAGTAGGCAAAAGTTTATTAGATGTATTAGAGGAGCTTTATGAAGAGCATGGATATTATAAGGAAAAACTCATATCCATAGTGTTGGAAGGATTAGAAGGTAGTAGAAGAATAGGCCGCATAATGGAAGAGTTTAGAAAAGAAGCTATTATAGACTTTGAAGGGATGAAGCTTGAAAAGACTATAGACTATCTAATGGAAGAAGATTCTCTTAGATCCAATGTATTAAAATACTATTTAGATGATGGCTCTTGGTATGCCATAAGACCTTCTGGTACTGAACCAAAAATAAAGCTATATATCTACTCTAAGGACAAAAATAGTCAAATTTCCCAAAAAAAGATAGATATTATTGAAGCTAAGGTAATTAATAGGATGAATGGAGTCAAATAGAAGTAAGTTAATTTTTTAATTATCTCAAGTAGGTTGAATAAAATATTCCAATATGTTAGAATTTTAAGTAAACAACCGAAGGTATGTATTTTTAGTAATGTATATTATTATCAATATTATAATAAGGGGGAAATGCAATTGTATAAAATTGTCGAAAAAGAAGTTCTTGCTCCAAACATTTATTCAATGCAAATTTTGGCACCAAGAGTTGCTAAATCAGCTAAACCTGGACAATTTGTTATCATCATTTCAGATGAAAAAGGGGAAAGAGTTCCTCTAACAATCTGTGATTATGATGAAGAAAAAGGAACTGTACAAATAGTTCTTCAAGCCATGGGTAGCTCTACTAAAAAGATAGTTGCTTTAGAAGAAGGTGACTATTTGAAGGATTTTGTTGGACCCCTTGGAGTTCCATCAGAATTTGTAAATGAAGATATTGAAGAACTAAAGAAGAGAAGAATGTTGTTTGTAGCTGGTGGAGTAGGTGCAGCACCTGTTTATCCTCAAGTAAAATGGCTACATGAGAGAGGCGTTGAAGTCGATGTTATCATGGGAGCTAAAAATAAAGAACTAGTAATTTTAGAGGATCAACTAAAATCTGTTGCAGGTAATCTATATGTTGCAACTGATGATGGTTCCTATGGATTCCACGGTTTAGTTACTAATTACATAGAAGAATTAGTAAACAATCAAGGAAAAGAATATGATATATGTGTTGCTATTGGACCTATGATAATGATGAAGTTTGTTGCATTGACTACTAAAAAATTGAATATTCCTACGGTTGTATCACTTAACCCTATAATGGTAGATGGGACAGGCATGTGTGGCGCTTGTAGAGTCACTGTTGGTAATGAAACCAAATTTGCCTGTGTAGATGGTCCTGAGTTTGATGGTCATCTAGTTGATTTTGATGAAGCTTTAAAGAGACAAGGACAATATAAGTCTGAAGAAATTAAAAAAGAACAAGCTTGTCATATAGGGGAGGGTGGAAAATAATGGATAGATTTACAAGAACGCCAATTGCAGAACAAGATCCGCAAGTAAGAAGCACTAACTTTGCAGAAGTTTGTCTTGGATATACTGAAGAAGAGGCTATGCGTGAAGCAAAGAGATGTCTGCACTGTAAAGATCCTCTATGTAGGCCAGGATGTCCAGTATCCATAGATATACCAGGTTTTATTAAGCATATAGCGGATGGCAATTTTGCTGATGCTGCCCATGTTTTAGCAGAGTATTCTGCACTTCCAGCTGTTTGTGGTAGAGTATGTCCACAGGAAGACCAATGTGAGAAAACCTGTATCCTAGGCAGAAAGGGAGAAGCTATTGCTATAGGTAAGCTAGAGAGATTTGCTGCTGACTGGGCTAGAGTTCATGGCATTGAAGTTGGAAAGACTAAGCCAAGCAATGGCCATAGAGTAGCTGTTATTGGCTCAGGTCCTGCTGGTATTACTTGTGCAGGAGAATTGGCCAAGGAAGGCTATGATGTGACTATATTTGAAGCCCTTCATGAGCCAGGGGGAGTACTTGTATATGGTATTCCAGAGTTTAGACTTCCAAAGGAAACAGTAGTTAAGCCAGAAGTAGAAAACCTAATGAAATTAGGTGTTAAGATAGAGACCAATGTTATCGTTGGTAGGACTATTACAGTAGACCAAATCTTTGACGAAGGATTTGAGGCAGTATTCATTGGTTCAGGTGCTGGGCTTCCTATGTTCATGGGCATTCCAGGTGAAAACCTAAATGGAGTATTTTCAGCCAATGAATTCTTAACTAGAAACAACTTGATGAAAGCCTTCAGAGAAGAATTTGATACACCGATTAAAGTTGGAAATAAGGTAGCTATAATCGGTGGAGGAAATGTTGCAATGGATGCAGCTAGAACTGCAAAAAGACTGGGTGCAGAATCATATATAATCTATAGAAGAACTGAAGCTGAACTGCCTGCTAGAGTTGAAGAAGTTCACCATGCTATGGCGGAGGGAATCATCTTTGAATTCCTTACAAATCCAGTAGAGATATTAGGAAATGAAAATGGATGGGTATCTGGCATTAAATGTGTAAGAATGGAGCTAGGAGAGCCAGATGCATCAGGAAGAAGAAGGCCTCAAGTAGTAGAAGGTTCAGAATTTGAAATTGAAGTCGATACTGTTATAATGGCTTTAGGTACTTCGCCAAATCCTTTAATAGCTTCAACTACAGAAGGACTAGAAGTCAATGCTAGGAAATGTATAGTGGCAGATGAACATGGTCAAACAACAAGAGAAGGTGTATTTGCTGGTGGAGATGCTGTAACAGGCTCAGCCACAGTAATTCTTGCTATGGGAGCTGGCAAAGATGCAGCTAAAGGCATAGACAAGTATATAAAGGAAAAATATGCAAACAATTAAATCTTGAAGTAAACTCCTCTTTGAGGAGTTTATTTTTTATTATTTCTATGTTATAATATTTAGAGTATCGAACTAATAGCAGGAAAGATAAGGTGATATTTTTATGGAGTCTAGTCACGATAAAAAACATATAAAAGATGAAATAATGAAAATAGCAGGGCCTGTATTCATAGAATTATTGATGGGTACCCTCTTTGGTATGGTGGATATGATGATGCTCGGTAGATCAGGAGATAATGCTACTACTGCTGCATCTATTGCTGCCGTTGGGATTACTAATCAGTTAATATTTTTAGGATTATCCTTAGTCCAATCTTTGAATATTGGAGCTACTACTATGGTTGCTAGATATATAGGAGCCAAGAGAGAAGATAGAATTGAATCTGTTGTAAAACATGTTATGATACTCACCCAATTTTTACTAGTAATACCAATATTATATATAGGCTTAGGCATGACTGATGGAGCTATGAAATTCTTTGGTGCTCACAATGACACCATAGCCATAGGAAGAGAATATTTTAGAGTGATAGCCCTAGGGTTTATTTTCCAAGCCTTTAATTTTTCTATTTTTGCTGCATTGAGAGGCTCAGGAGATACTAAAACACCCATGAAAATAAATATTAAGGTAAATCTACTTAATGTATTTGGGAATGCTGTTTTAATCTATGGCTTGTTTGGCTTTCCAAAGCTTGGAGTATTAGGTGCTGGAATATCTACATCAGTATCTCAAATAGTGGCTAGTATTATGCTAGTTAGGGTTATTTTAAATGAAAAAAACATAGTTCATATAAAGATTAGAAATAAGTTTAAATTTGATAGGGATATAATATATAATTTAGCTAAAATAGGTTTACCTGCATCCTTAGAACAAATTGCCATGAGGGCAGGGTTGTTAACCTTTACAAAAATTGTAGCTTCATTAGGCACTGTATCTTATGCAACCCATCAAATATGTATAAGTATATTAAACCTATCCTTTACACCAGGACAGTCCTTTGGTATTGCTGCCTCTACATTGACTGGTAGAAGTTTAGGAGAAGAAAAACCAGACAAAGCAGAGGAATATATAAGAATGTGTGGGAAAATAGGTGCAGTAATATCTGCAACTATGGGTATCTTGTTCTTCTTCTTTGGAACCACAATAGCCAGTCTATATACTAACAATCAAGAAGTAGTCACTGAAGCTGGAAAGATATTAAAGCTTATGGCTTTTATTCAGCCCTTTCAAGGATCCCAATTGATTATTGCTGGAGGATTAAGGGGGGCAGGAGATACTGTATGGACTTTAGTATCCACTTTTATTGGCATATTAGTCATTAGAATAATCCTTACTTATTGGTTTGTAATCATTATGGGGATGGGACTTATGGGGGCTTGGTTAGCTGTTTTGATTGATCAAGGTAGCAGATGGGCATTTATCAATATTAGATTTAGAACTAATAAGTGGAAATATATAACCATAAGATAAAAGAGCATTGAGTCTTACTCAATGCTCATTATATTTAATTTAACTCCATTATCTTTTCACATTTAATGCAAATTCCTTTGCTTTTTCTTCTATATCTACAACTTTTTCTATTGCACCCCTATTGTTGGCAGTTGCCATAAAAGAGAAATAAGGTGGTAGCCTAAAGGTTTTATTCATATTTAGACTGGAAATCAGTTGTTTTGCTATGGCATCTCCACCAGAGTATCCTGACACTATGATGGAGAAAATGCTTTTATCATAGAATTTAGTCTGTCTATAAAGGGCAGTAAGTCTATTTATAGTGGCTACTAAGTTGGCAGTTACCATATCGTTATAGTTTGGGCAGAGGAATAATATGGAATCTGTTTCTAGGATGGCGGGATAAACTTCCTCAACCATTATACCCCCATAAAAGCATCTAGTCTGTTTGCCAAGATGCTTACATGTTTTGTAGTTGCAACCATGACAATCTAAAACATTTCCATTACCTACATTGATTTCATTTATTTTTATCTCATCAAGATGGTTTTTTACCATATCCCAAAGCATGAGAGTATTAGAAGTCTCTCTATTACTTGAATGAAGAACCAGTAGACTTTTTATCTTATTAGTGGTAGGGTTATTTTTTTCTAAAAATCTTTTACCCAGTTCTTCACATTGATAGAGACAAATATCCTCTAAAGACATATTATATACTTTTTCCATGGCGATAAAATTTTCTAAACTCATAGTAGCCTCAACTAAAGGTCTTCCTATAAAGCTACATCCTAAGTTGTTACCTAGAAACAAGATTGATTGGGCCATAGTTTTTGTAAACAAAGGATACTCACTATGGATTAGGATGGCCCCTTCCGCACCGAGAAGGGCTTCTTTGCCCCTATTATACAGCTCTAAAAATATATCATTTAATCGATTTGATGAACCAATTTCGTTTAATTCTATTGCAAATAGTATTTTTTTGCTTTTCAAATCTGGCAATTCATTAGGTGAAGTGACTATATTTGCATTTCTATCTCCTAAGACCTTAGTCATCATATTCAACAAAAAAATGCTAGGGTCTTCTGGCATTATAACCACTATATCTTTCATATTATCATCGCCAATCTATCATAGGTTTCTTTTATTTTGCTATAGAGAGGGTCAGGCATATCCAGTTGTTCCACTTCAATACCTGAAGTTAGGAGTCTACACTTAGCACCCATGTAGACTTCCTTAACATAAGTGGATCCATAGAACCATTCACCCTTCATGGTGGCTATGAGGGATAGAGCACCAGATGAAAGGGAGGGAGCAACAAAGGGTTTATATCCAAAACCTCTTACTTCTAAATTTGCCTTGAGAGTTTTCACAGTTAAATAATTGGATATTTCCTCATTATAGTTTTCTATACTATCTGCCACAATAAGGCCTTCACCATGAGGACCAAAGACTCTACCTTCTTGAAGATAATGGATGGTTTCAGGAGATTTTTCGGCATAGAAAGAGGCTCTACCATTCATTACTCCAAGTCCATAGCCTATTATCTGATTGGCAGCCAAGCCATTAAAATCTTTTTCACCTAATTCATCTTTATTGCTTTCAAGAAAAGCTACTTTGCAAAGAAGATCTACTGGGTCTGATACTACTGCAAATATACCTTTGAAACCTGTTTCCCTAGCCATTTTAGCATATTTAGCAATTATTTCTGAATTAGAGTTAAATTGTGCCATCCTTACATCATCAACATTACTGCCTACAGGTGGTATACCCTTTGAAGCACAGAAAACAAAAATATCACATTCAAATATTTTGTCTTCACAAATGGGAACTACTTTTGGAAAAGAAAGCTCATCAAAGGGTCTCCTTATTTGATTTAATTCATATTCCCATCTTTTAAGCCTATTAGGGTCTCTATCGTAAATGCCAATTTCTTTTATGGAGTCACCACCTAAAAGCCTAAGACCTATAAGTAAAGTACTGCCAACATCACCTAGGGCAATAAGATTTAATTTCCACTTTCTTTTTAAAGGTCTATTTAATACATCTTTCCAATTAGGATAATTAGTATTTACAGACACTATTTCACGATTACCAATTTTATTTATGAGCCAAGGCTCAATCCCTGAATAGGAATTTGTTCTATCCAATTTCAATATATTCAAACCTTCATCTTTCAAGAACAAAAGAGAAGGATGGGAAACAGAAAAAAACATTCTAGAATTGAGGGGAGGTAGTTGATTTAAATAGTAGATCAATCCCTTCTTGTTTCTTACATCCTCCATAGATACACTAACTAAATCATCATACTCATATATTGAGAACAGATAACTATCTTCATATTTATAGTATTTAAAATTTTTTAGCATTTTACATTCTCCTATTTATCTTCTTATGATGTTTTCTAACCTTCTTAGATATTCTAAATCTAACTCTATTGAAACAGAGGGTTTTGTATTTTTATTTAAGTCAATATTCTTATGGGTATCGGGATGTCGTGGTGATATAATTACTTCCCCCAATCCTCTCATATTTAAGTTTTTTTCGTTTATAGTCTGATATGCATCCTCAATTGCCTTAAATATTGTATAGGTATTTGTTAAACAAGTCTCTGACAAATTATAAATTGAATCGTTTTTAGTATTTTTTATAAATCTAGGTGATACATAGGGGAGTATTAAGTTGATACTTGGTATATAGTAGGACTCCAAGGCAGTTTTGCCCACCATATCTCCACCTATAAATGGGTACTGGCTACTCTCATTGAACCATAGTTTTAGATTTGGTACAAAATAAGCATAGTCCAGTTCAATATCCTTAATTTTTCCTATTTCACTTCCCCTTCCTGAAAGAATACCTACTATGACCTTCTTTATCTCCACCCCTGCATTTCTAAGGATGGGTTCTATTACATTTATTCGATATCCTTTGTGAAGCAGGTCATCAACCAATATTACAGGTCTATTAAAGGACTTTAAAACCTCAGCTTGTTCTTCAAGGGATAGATAATATGGGAATGGACCCACTGTAAAATCAACAATATTTGATTTAAAGATTTTTTCTGTATGCATAGTCTTCGTTACCGTATTTGGTATTATGGTACCATTTAGTATGGACCCAAAAGGCACACACATATTGGGACCTAAACTTCTTTTTTCTGTTTGAATGATACTTACTTCATTGGTATCACAGATTTTTTGAATTAACTTGCTATAAGTCATGTCTTTATTGTAGGTAATCAAAAGCTCTCCAGGATATAGGTTGGAAAGTGCACCCTTAAGCTTATTCCTAGTGTTTCTTATGGCTTCCAATATCTTTGGATTAGTATTATAGGGCGGTTTTAACATATTTTCTAAATCAAGATTCAGGGTCATGGGATTATTCATATCTACCATAAAAAGTGGATTGTCATGACACATGAAATCTGTCTTTAAAAAACCTTGAAGCATAAGTTGTTCCTCTACCTTAAGGTTTCTATTTCCTGTCAATGCATTGTTATATAAGGAATAGTTATAGTCTCTGGTTATTGCTAGGGAGAGGGTCTCGTTCAAAACAATTTCTATTAGATCCTCCTCATTGTTTTCTACACAAATCCCTGATATTAGTACTGTTCGTCCCTTCACTTTTCTTCTTATATAATCAGTGATACTTGGGTCTTCAAACTCATCATACAACATATTTTGACGAATCCAGTAAAGAGAAGAAAAGCCCAATAATTTTCCAGTGTAGGAGGATTTTATTAATATTATTCTATAATTTAGTTTTGTTCTAATGAAATCTAGATGTTCCATGTTTACCACATGGCCAAAACTCTCATATATTTCATCTAAGGTCTTTTGGTCTAGATTCCTTGTTACTTCTACATCTATGGTTTTAGATTGAACTAAGGTTTTGTACTGGGGCTCCCTAAGATATAGACCGTAGTTATATATATAAGATTCTGCAAGAGGATCCATAAACTTTGATATATCCCTATTTAAATCTATATTTTGCCTGATTTGTGTTGAACTAATATCTTCGTATTGAGGTGGTAAAGATAGTCTGATCACATTGGCTCTAATATTTTTTAGACTTAGACCTAGATTTTTCTCATCATCATTTTTTGACATACTAGACTTTCTATCAAAAATTATATGGGGAAAATCTAGTAAATTACTTTGAACCTTATAGGCAGATGCATTAACCAAAACATCAGACCCAACTACCATATATACACTTTGCTCAGGAAAAAGCTTCTTCAACATGTCCAAGTCAGAAGGATTGCTAATATTTATGGGCAAGTTTTTAGGAAATAGGAATATATCCTTTTCATTGGCTATGCTCATGTTAATAATATTTCTTCTAAAATTGTGAGGCTCCGTTCTTTTGGACCAGGAAAATTCATCAACGGCTAAATACACTTGAAAGCCTAAGTCTCTTATTTCAATTGCAATTTCTTTGTGGCTCAAAGAAAAGGGGTCAAAGCTTCCAGGGAAAAAAGCTATTTTTTCTTCTTTATCAGTAGTCAATTGTCCTCGATCAAACTCATAATCAGATATAAAACCATATATATTATTTAATGATGATACATTATTATAAAAAAGAAAATCATCTTCCCTACTTAAATCTAAGAGGGTAAGTACCTTTTTGCCTATTCTATGGAAAATATTATACTTTTCCTCTAAGGTCAAGATATTGGATTTAAACAAAGTAGAGCTTAACACCCTGAAGGCTTCAACCTTAACATCATGGTTATAAGAAGCCATGGCTATGGACAATAATCCAAGTAGCCGATTTAGTCTTTCATCACGGGTTTTTTGTTCTTCATCAAATCTATTTTTATAGGAATGATAGTTTTCTATGGTTATTGCTATGGTATTTAGCAATAGAAAGACGACCCTAGTACTAGATACTTTAATTTTGTCTTCAAAATCATCAATCATCTCATCTAACTCCCTAGGAGGGAGGTATAATAACATTTGTCCCAAATAGTCGGGGATAAACTTTGTAAACTGATAGCTTTCCATTTCTAAGGCTCTAAGAAGCTCTATAGATACATCGTTTCTTTCTTCCAATGATAATAGGTGGAAGATATTTAATAATGTATAGCCCCCATAGTTCCTCACCCTTTCTATGGCACTTACCTTAAGAATATTGCATAGATGCATTGCAGTATGAAGGCCTTTTGATGATGAGTTTTTTACTACCTGATCATAGAGTATGTCAATATTGATTTTCTTTTTCACCCATTCAGTTGCAGTTTTTAGGTTTTCTAAGAAAATCTCTGATGTATGGCTTTCTTCATAGTTTTTGCTTAATACTTCCAGGTACTGGGAGGAGATATTTATTTTTCTTGCAATAATATATTTTATATAGTTTTCAGATGGAATTGGAGACTTTTCTAAATTTGCAAGAAGCCAGTTTCTAATGGAAGCTATAAAAATTATATTGTCAGTTTTCACCAGCATTTGAGAGATACTATCTAAGGTTGTAAGCCTTATTTCAACATTGTCTGAATCCAATTGTTTTAAAGTATAAGTAAACAGTTTTAATAGCCTAAATTCATCAAGATAACTAATCGGAATATAGTCAATTGTTTGGGACAAATAAAATTGACCAATAGCAGTTAGCTCAGTACATATATCATAATATTTGGCTAAAACATCAAAGTATTTTTCAAAGTTTGACATATGGGAGTTCTCAAACAATGATTTTATCATATTTTTTAAATTGTAAAGCCATTCCTTTTGTGAATCTGCAATTTTATGGTCGGGAAATAACAAGGTATTTAAAAACTCATCCAACAGATCTTCTGACGATTGAGAGGATTTATCAAATACCACTGATTTGGGCAGTTCTTTTCTATACTCCTCATCAAATAAGGCTATCAACCTACCTATTAACTCGGCAGATTCTTTTCTAATATCTTCTCCTGTGTGCAAGAGCATATCAGAGAGAAAATGAAGAGTAGTAATCTTTTGTTTTTGAGTTAAATAGGTAGAGTATTCCTTAAAAATTTGAAGATAAAGTCTAAGTCTTCTCCAGTTTATTTCCCCACGAGCTGTTTCTATAATAGTGTTAAATGAAACATTGTCAGTCAAACGAGCCATCAGATGGATATTGTGCTCAATTGATATATACTTTATATTTTCTATGACCTCTTTTTTATTCATAAGCTCATATGGCTTTTTAATTGATTTAATAGATTTTTCTAATAAAGTAGTATCTACACCAAGGGATACAATATAATCTTCAAAATCCTTTAGTTTACTATATACTTTTTTATATCTATTTTCCTTGGCTTCATCTACATTGTCTAATTTATTTAGTATAACATCAAAGGATTCTTCAAGGGAAAAAATATGCATAGTATATATGTCATTTTCCACCTTGTTTTTCACCCTAAAATCTGAATAAATAAGTATTAGGGATTCAATAGGAAGGGTATCCAGCTCTAAATCCCAGGTAGAATGATTAGTGGCTATATGACCAATACCGTCCATACCATATCCTTTAAACCATTCTTCAGTATAATAATAATGAAGATAAGGAACCCTATTGATTTCTTCATATAAAACCCCATATTTTCCTATATCATGACCTAAGCTAGCACCAACCACAAGGCCTAAATCTACAGGGAGACCTAAGGAAAAGAGTTGTCTACCTATATACATACTAAGGTGATTTACTCCGATAACATGTTCCAAAGTATTGTGTCCAGTGATTGCCATATCAAGGTACATGAGTTCATTGATATAACAGCTATTAAAAACATCTTTGAATGTGAAATACTCTTTAGTAATATTTTTATTTAGTTCTTCCTCAGATGTCAAAAAGCATATGGGGTACTTTAAAGTGAAGCTATTTTCTGGGAAAAGTTCTTCTTTCATTAAAAAATGACTTAACAATCTAACAAAAAACTCATAAATAGGAGCTAAGGAAATATCAAACTCATTTATCCCTTTATGAGGAAAAGCCTTATTGTTAATCCAGTAGAATATGGACTTAACCCATTCCATAGATGATTTTTTTTCATATTTATCCAAATATTCAATAAATAAATCTAACAAAGAAAAGACAGAAAAGCTTCTGTCTTTTAAGTAAAAATCTAATTGATTTTGAAACTTTTCACTCCTAATATGTTTAAGAAGAGTTTCTCTATATTCTGTTAAGTAATCTTTATCTACTTCATTATAAAAAAGAAGATTTAATCTTTCTTTCATGGACATTGGACCCTCCTTTTGGCTTCTTCACCTGTTGGTGTAGTAGCAAGACCACCTAATGCAGTTTCCCTTAAGGACTCAGGCAACATCTTCCCTACCCTATACATGGCCTCCACAACTTCATCAAAGGGGACCAAGGACTTTACACCAGACAATGCCAAATCTGCAGAAATCAAAGCATTTACTACACCAGAGGCATTTCTAAGGGCACAAGGATACTCTACTAAGCCAGCAATAGGGTCACATACTAGGCCCATAATATTAATAAGTGCAAAGGAGGCTGCATCAAAGGAAGATTCAGGGGCACCTCCTGCCATCTCTACAATGGCTGCAGCTGCCATTGCAGCAGCAACACCACACTCTGCCTGACACCCACCTTCAGCACCAGAGACAGTTGCATTTTTTGCAACGATTTCTCCAACTCCTGCAGCAGTAAATAGACCCATCATCAAATCTTCATCCATCAATTCAAGTTTTTCTTGGGCAGACAATAAAGCAGAGGGTAAAATCCCCGATGCTCCAGCAGTGGGAGCAGCAACTATCCTACCCATAGAAGCATTGACTTCAGAAGTAGATAATGCCTTGGCCATGGCAGAGATTACTAAATTACCAGTCAATGTTTTACCAGAATTTTTATATTCTTCAACTCTTTTGGCATCTCCACCTATTAGACCACCAACAGATTTTATTTCCCTATCTAAGGCAGATGTGGCTGAATTTTTCATTACTAAAAGAGTTTCATTCATTTTTTCCATTAAAGCTTCATAAGAAATACCAGTATTTTCAATTTCTTTTTCTATTACTATTTCATATATTTTTTTATTATTTTTGTTGCATTGTTTCAATAGATCTTCTGCCTTATTAAACACAAAATCACCTCTCGATAGGGTTTATTCCTTTAATATATATTACTTCTTCTAATTTATCAATTTGTTCTATGATTTTTTTATCTATTTCTGAATCAGTTTCCATAACCATTGTAGAAATATTACTCTCCCTAATGACCTTCATGGTTGCAATATTAATTTCATTGCTTGATAGGATTGCACTAATTTGAGATATAACTCCTTTTCGGTCTACATATTTAATAAGTAAAGTTGGATAGTTTCCACTAAATTCAACTTTATTGCCATTTATATCTGTAATCAAAATATTTCCTCCACCAATGGAAGAACCTGTGATATAAATGTCTTCATCTTCCTCAAATTTGAATACTATCTTTACAGTATTAGGATGTTCATAGCCTAAATCAGCTTCAACAAATTCAAATTCTATACCTTGAGATTTTGCAATTTGGAAGGAATCCTTCAATTCTTCATCAGAAGGATTCATGCCTAAAATCCCTGCAACCAAAGCTTTATCTGTGCCATGACCCTCAAAGGTCTTACCAAAGGAACCATGAAGATAAAAAACCACCTTTTGAAACTTTGTACCTACAATTTCTCGTGCCACCTTACCCAACCTAGCTGCCCCTGCAGTATGAGAACTTGATGGACCTATCATTATTGGACCAATGATATCAAAAACTCCATATTCTTTCATTGCCCCACCCCCTCGTATTATTAATCTATTAATTCTATCATTTTATACCCATTTTATCAAAAAAAAAGCAGATTTTTAGCCTCCTAAAGTAATATCTTGATTATTATACCACTCTAGGGCACTATAAAGGTGATCAGAAGTGAAGTCTGGCCAATATTCATCAATAATGTAAAAATCAGAGTAAACTGATTGGAGAGGCAAGAAACCGCTAAGCCTTCTTCGACCTCCCCATCTAATTATTAAATCTACCTTAGATATATCCTTTGATTTTATATGGTTCAATAAATCTTTATCCTTTCCTTCTCCACAAAAATAATCTTTTAAATCCCACTGCCATCCATAATTGACTAAGAAATTTACCTTAGTTCCTCCAAGACCAAATCTTTGCCTCCTAAGGGCAAAGGGCATCAGCTCTTTTGGGAACATGTTGGACTCAGTATTTCCAAGGACTAAAAGGTCTGCATTTTCATTGGAAAGCATCTTTACTGCATCAATACAAGCTTTAGTGAATGCTAATCTTTGAAATTTTGGTCTCTTAGTATTATCTACTGTAAAACCATAGTAGGTTATTTCTTTTACTCCTATTTCTTCACAGAGTTTAAAGAGCTGAAGTCCTGGGTCTAATCCCTTATCATAGCCTCTGTCCTTAGTCATACCATTTTCAACTGCCCAACGCCTATTCCCATCTGGAATTATTCCTATATGATTTGGAATTCTCATAGATCTACCTCCTAAATATTGTTAAATGTAGTATCCCAACTTAGAAGAAAAGAATACATAAGCTTCCAACTATCCTTTTTTAAATCTATTTGACAACTTTACAATTAAAAAATATCATATAGGTAATATACTAAAATGGGGTGGAGAATTTGATTAGAAAAGTTTATGAAGATATATATATGATAGAAGTAGTACTACCTAATAATCCTTTAAAATCATTAAACTCTTATGTAATAAAGGGAGAAGATAGGTGCTTAATAATAGATACTGGATTTAATCGAGAAGAATGTATCCATGATTTATTAAATGGACTAAAGGAGTTAGACATGGATATAAAAGACACTGAGCTCCTTATAACTCACCTACATGCAGATCATTCAGGGATGGCCTTAATATTTCAAGAGGCAGGAGTAAAAATTTATGCAGGAGAAATAGATGGCAGACTAATCAACGAAATGACTTCAAAATCTTATTGGGAAAGATTTGAGGAGTTTAAGATACTGTTTGACTTAGAAAGGGATGGGGTGACATTTTCTGAGCATCCAGGATACAAGTATTGTCCAAAGGACCCCATTGAATTTATCTATATGAAAGAAGGAAAGGGTATACAGGTTGGAAAATACTTTTTTGAAATAATTGATATACCAGGCCATACTCCAGGTCATATAGGATTATATGAAAGAAATCATAAGTTGTTTTTCTGTGGAGACCATATACTAGATAAGATTACTCCCAACATAGCTTTTTGGGGATTTGAAGAAAATATTTTAGCCACATATTTTAATAGTCTAGGTAAAATATATAATTATGATATAGAATACCTATTTCCTTCCCATAGAAATATAATAAGAGACCACACTAGGCGTATTAACGAGTTATTAACTCATCATAGGGAAAGACTTAGTGAGATCTTAAATATATTAAAAAAGGGAAAATTTACTGTAAGAGATGTGGCTGCAAATATGAATTGGAGCATAAGGGCCAAGGATTGGGAGGATTTTCCTGTTCCACAAAAATGGTTTGCAACGGGAGAGGCCATGTCCCACTTAGAACATTTATACTCTATAGGAAAGCTTAATAAAGAAATAAGAGAAGATAAGTTGTTTTATAAGTTAAAGTAAGTTTATTTGGGTATTAATATTAAGAAATAGATTATATGGGAGATGATAATATGCTTAACTTTAACTATAATATTCCGACAAAAGTTTTCTTTGGAGAAGGGAAAATAGAAGTTTTAGGAAAACAGATAAAGAAATATGGCTCAAGGGTACTTTTAACCTATGGTGGTGGAAGTATCAAAAAAACTGGCATATATGATAATGTAGTTAAAATACTAAGGGAAAATAACATTCCATACTATGAACTTTCTGGAATCGAGCCAAATCCAAGGGTAGAGTCAGTAACAGAGGGCGTAAGGATATGTAGAGACAATAATATTGATTTTATATTGGCGGTAGGTGGGGGAAGCACTATAGATTGCTCTAAAGCCATAGCTGCTGCATATTATTATGAAGGTGACCCTTGGGATTTAGTTGTTGGTAAAGCGAAGATTGAAAAGGTTTTACCTATTGGAACTATTCTAACATTAGCAGCTACTGGTTCAGAAATGGATGCAGGTGCTGTAATAACCAATATGGAAACCAATCAGAAATATGGTTTTGGACACCCTGGATTTTTCCCTAAGTTTTCAATCCTGGATCCAAGATATACCTATTCAGTTTCCAAATATCAAACAGCTTCTGGTGTGGCAGATATAATGAGTCATACCTTTGAAGAATATTTTAGTAATGTTAAAGGTGCGTATTTACAGGACAGATTAGCAGAAGGAATTTTAAAAACCTGTATTCAATATGGTAGAGTTGCCATAGATGAACCAGAAAATTATGAAGCAAGGGCTAATCTAATGTGGGCTGGTTCTTTAGCCATCAATGGATTATTGGGATATGGAAAGGATTCTATATGGTCTGTCCATCCGTTACAGCATGAATTATCTGCATACTATGATATAACCCATGGAGTAGGCTTAGCAATATTAACACCTCATTGGATGGAGCATGTTTTAGATGAAGATAATCTTTGGAAATTTGTTGAATATGGTGTAAATGTATGGAACATAGATTCAAGTCTAGATGATATGGAAATAGCAAAGCTATCTATTGAAAAAACTAGCGAGTTTTTCAAATCTCTAGATATTCCAATGACCCTTAGAGAAGTTGGCATAGGTGAAGAAAAGCTTGAAACCATGGCAGTAGATGTGATTCAATACAAAGAGGGACCCGTTGGGAATTTCAAACCTTTAAACTATGAAGATGCGTTGAGTATCTATAGAAAAGCACTGTAAAAGAAAAAAGGTTATTGATTATAATTAGTAGTGTTTAAGTAGAGACTAAGATTTTTATATTAATTGTGCATTGCTATAAGGGTGGTGGTTTGGTGATATTAAATATAGACTTAAATCCTACTGTTGAAAGAAAATACAATCTAGATAATGTACTTCTTGGAAAAGAAATCAAAGCCAAGTCTTCAACCTATAGTCCTGGAGGTAGAGGAGTAGTGTCCTCTCTCTTACTAGACAACTTCAATGAAGATACTTTTCTAACAGGATTTCTAGGTGGTATAAGCGGAGAATATTTTCATAGGGCTTTATCTGAGATAAGCATACCCCATGAATTTGTCTCCATTAAAGATGAAACTAGGACTACCATGAAAATCACAGACAGTATGGGAAACACCACCACCATATTAGAAGGAAATCCAAGGGTTATAAGAGAAGAATTGGTACAATTTTACGAACTATACAATGTATTAATTGAAAGAGCAGATATCATATGTGGCCTAGATAATTCTCTTCCCCTAGGCATATCTAAGGATATTTTCTTTGACTTAATCTTATTAGCAAAACAAAGAAACAAGAAATTTATCTTAGATATCAATGGAGAAGAATGTTCAAATGGAATAGATGCTTCTCCTTTTATGGCAATTTTAAACCAAAATACCCTTGAAGACTTTATCAAGCTTAGCTTGCAATTTGAAAATGAGATTATTAAAGCAGGAAGGTTTATACTAGATAAGGGAATAGATTTTGTAGTGATAGACTTAAAAACCAGGGGTAGTCTAGTTTTAAGTAAAGAAAGAGGATATAGAGTAGAAATCCCATATTATGGTAGAGAAGAGTATATAGGTCAAAGTAGTATGGCAGCAGGATTTGCCCTTGGATTTAATAGAAACTATGATATGGAAATAATACTGAGACTAGGGCAGGCCTTTGGGATTGCATCTACTATAGAACCAGATCCAATGAAGATAGAAATAAGTGATATAAAGAGGCTCATGGGAGAAGTAGAGATTTTCCCAATAAATTATTATTAATTAATGTTTTTAGCTATAAATAACCAACCTATACTAAGGTTGGTTTTACTTTTTCGTAGTATTTACCCAATACAATATGGTATAATTTTAAAAGGATAAAGAAGGGGGAAGATGCTTTGATTAAGTTTATCCATACTGGAGATTTACATTTAGGACTAAGGTTTAGTAATGTTTCCTTTGATAGAGATAAGGCCATTGAAAGACGGAGAGAATTATGGTCTACCTTTGAACGAATAGTTAGTTATGCAAAAGATAATAAAGTAGATTTTTTGCTAATTGCTGGAGATTTATTCGAGGAGTCTTATTTTACTATAGGTGATATCACTAGAGTGAGAGATACCTTTAGGACTGCAGAGAATGTTAATATTATCATATCAGCTGGCAATCATGACTTTAAGGGAAAAAAATCCTTATATGATAGGGTGCAGTGGACTGAAAATGTAACCATATTTAAGGCAGAAGGTATAGAAAAAAAGGAGTTTAAGAGCTTAAATACAGTAATATACGGTTATAGCTGGGATACAGGAATAATCCGTGAAAATAATTTATTTCATGGTTTGGAAAATAGAGTAGATTATACAAAAAACAACATATTGGTGATTCATGGGGATGTGGCAAATACTTCATCCTATCTTCCCTTGAGCTTGGAACAGTTAAATAGATTGAATATGGATTATATAGCTCTGGGGCATATTCACAAGCCCCAGATTATATCAGATAAAATTGCCTACTGTGGCTGTCCTGAGCCTTTGGATTTTGGTGAAGTAGGAGATAGAGGTATAATTATAGGTTCTATAGATGAAAAAAGGCTGGAGTTTCAATTTCTTCCCTTTAGCAAAAGAAAATTTGTTGAAGCTAGAATAACAATAGATGAAAATATGGGTTATCCAGATATAATTAATAAGATAAGAAATATTGATATAGGGAATAAAAAGACAGATTTTTATAGATTAGACCTTAATGGATATATTCAAAAAGATATTTCAATAAAAGATTTAAATAAGGACTTAAGAGATGATTTTTACCATATTGAAGTAATTGATAATACCATATGGGATTATGATTTAGAGCAATTAGAAGAGGAGAATAAAGATAATATAATTGGAAGATTTATTGCTTCTATGAAGGAAAAAAAACTAGACAACCCTATAGTAAAGGATGCTTTATATATAGGATTGGAAGTACTCTTGAAGGAGAGGGATTAAGTATGCTTCTTAGGGAATTTAGTTTAATTGGTTTTGGAAAATTCAAACATAAAAATATAGTCTTAAAAGAAGGCATAAACATTATTTATGGAGAGAATGAAGCAGGTAAGTCAACTTTGCATAGTTTTATTGATGGTATGTTTTATGGTTTTTTAAAGCCAAATGTAAGATCTACATTGTATTTAGAGGAATACGAAAAATATAATCCGTGGGATAAAAGTAGATATTCAGGCATTATACGCTTTGAATATAATGGAAAAATATATAGAATTGAAAGAAACTTTACTAAAGGTGAAGAGAATACAAAAGTTTTAGATGAAACTACTGGAGTAGATATTACTAAAGATATAGATGTAGGCTCTGGAAGAGTATTGCAACCAGGGATTCACTTCTTTGGTTTTAACACTAGAGTATTTTCCAACACCATATCTATTAAACAATTAGGAACTAAAACAGATGCTATACTAGCTACTGAAGTGACGGAAAAGTTAATTAATGCAACAACAACTTTAGATGATAATATATCAGTTGGAAAGGCTGTCTCTGAGTTAAAGACAAGAATGACGGAGATTGGAACTGATAGAGCTTCAACAAAGCCTTATGCTATAAATCTTAGAGATATAGAAAAGCTCCAAGAAGAAAGAATAAATATACTTTCTGAGAAAGATGCTTATGAATCGTATCTAGAAAAGAAAATAAGATTAACTAATAACCTTGATATAGAAACTAATAGTTTATCTGATTTAAAGAATAGTCTATTAAAGGTTGAAACACTAGAAAAGGCAAAAACATTAGAAGAGGCTAAAATATTATCAGGTGAGATTGCAAATTTAGAATCAAAAATAGAATCATTATCAAGTTACGCTAAAATATCTATGGATCAATATAAAGAAAGTATTAATTTAACTAATTCTATTGATTTTATAGATAAAAACATTTCTGAAACTAGATTGGAATTGGAAAATACTGAAAAAAAATTAGTGTCTATGACCAATGAAAACTATGAGGATACCATTGGAAAAAAAGTTGAAAAAATAAGTAAGGACTATAGTAATTATGAAGAACTAGAAGAAGAAAAAAATACGATTTTATATAATAAAGAAGGCAATAAAATAGAATTTTTGAAAAGAGACTATAAGGAACTTAAAGATAAGGCTTCAAAGTATAAGACTATTCAAATTTTCTCTATTATTTTAACTACTATTACACTAGGTGCTATGGCTTTATCCATAATTTCAAAAAAGTATTTAGCAATTGGGATTTTAATTCCATTATTTGGTTCTATTGGAGGATACTATATCAATAAAGCTAATAAACTTAAACCTATCATGGAAGATATAAATAAGAAAATAGATGGGATACATGAACAAGAGAAAGAAAAACAATTTAGAGTTGAAGAAATAGATAAATTACAAAAAAGTTTATTAGAAAAACACAATGTTTCAAATAAGATAGAACTTAAGAGATTATTTGATAAGTTACAAATGGAAAGTTATAGACAGAAAGAAAAAATTGAACTATATAATGAATTAAAGACTAAGAAAGAAATTTTAATAGATAGAATCCTTGAAAATGAATCAGATAAAAAGCAGAAATTAATAATACTTGAAGAAATATTTAATGAAAATAATGTTAAGGATATTCAGGAATTTAGTAATGGCTTAAATAAAAAGGGAATTTACGAAAAATATATTAAAGAATTAGAAGGGAAAAGAGAAGTTCTCAGAAAAACATTGGGACAATATACTATAGAAGGTTTAATTGCTGAACTTGATAATTTTTATTTAGATATTAATAATGGTATTGAAGATATGGATAAGAATCAAATAAAGTTTCAAATTGAAAAAACTAATGAAAATATTTCAGATATTAAAATTGCTTTAAAAGGAATAGAGGAAAATCTCAATATTTTAGGTAAGAACATGGAGCGATTAGTTGTAGTAGAAGAAGAGCTTGATAGAAAAATAAGATATAAAGAAGAGTTAGAAAACAAGTATAGATCTCTTGAAATTGCAGCTGAGACTATTGAAGAATTATCAAAGGATATTCATAGTCAGTTTACTCCAGGAATAAATAAAAAAGTTAGTAAAATAGTTGAGAAAATTACAGGAGGAAAATATAATAATATTATGATTAGTGAAGACTTAAACATCGTTGTTGAGAATCCTATTACCAAGGAAATCATAGGGATAAATAGTTTAAGTGGTGGGACAATAGATCAATTATTTTTTTCTCTAAGATTTGGGATAATTAATTCCATGGTAGATAATAGACTACCATTAATATTAGATGATTGTTTTGTACAATACGATGATAATAGACTTACAAACATAATGGAATTTTTAGCTGATATTGGAAGGGAAAGACAAGTTATTTTATTTACTTGTCATAATAGGGAAAGAGAGATATTAGAAGATTTGGGAGTTAAGTTTAACCTAATTAACCTAACATAATGTATTACATTAACTTTGAATATGTTGAAAACACTAGATATAGACTTAATGTTTATCAACAACATTAACTGAGGTGGTATTTTGATATTTGCTATAGGAGATCTACATTTAGATAATACTGGTGAAAAACCAATGGATATTTTTGGAGACAATTGGTTGAACCATGAAAAACAGATAATAGATAACTGGAAGTCTACAGTAGGAGATAATGACTTAGTATTACTCCCTGGAGACATATCTTGGGGCTTAAGGTTGGAGGAAGCTTACGAAGATTTGATGAAGATAGAAGTGTTGCCAGGGAAAAAAATAATAGTTAAAGGTAATCATGACTATTGGTGGGAGAGTTTGAAAAAACTAAAGAATCTAGAATTCAAAACCATTAATTTCCTCCAGAACAATAGCTTTGTACATGATGGTGTAGGGATTGTAGGCACCAGAGGATGGTCTGCCATAGATGGGAATAACTGTGACCCTCAGGACCAAAAAATCTTTAATAGGGAATTAAATAGACTAAAGCTATCCCTTGATTCTTTAAAGGATAATGTGGAAAATACCATAGCAGTCTTACACTATCCACCTTTTAATTCTGATGGAAGTACCAATGAATTTGTTGATATAATGAAGGAACACAATGTTCATATTTGCATATATGGACACTTGCATTCTGAAGGTCATAACTATATTGTTGAGGGGATGGTTCAAGGAATTGAATTTCATTGTATATCCAGTGATTATATTGATTTTGTTCCAAAAAAAATTTTATAGGGAGTGAAATTATGAAGGTAATAGTGAAGAAAGATTATGAAGCCATGAGTAAAGAGGCAGGGAAAATATTTATAGAAGGCATATCTACAAAACCAGATATAATCCTGGGGTTGGCCACAGGCAGTACTCCCATTGGGCTATATAAAGAATTGATAAGAGCTCACAAAGAAGAAGGACTAGATTTTTCTAAAGTTAAAACATTTAATTTAGATGAGTATGTGGGACTATCCCATGAACATCCTAGTAGCTATGGATATTTTATGGACAATGAGTTTTTTAAGTTCATTAATATTAATAAAGAAAACACTCATGTACCTGATGGAAAGACTAAGGATTTGGAAGAATACTGTAATAGATATGATGAAATGATAGCTGAAGCTGGAGGTATAGATATTCAAGTCCTAGGAATAGGAGAGAATGGGCATATAGCCTTTAACGAACCAGATACATCTTTGTGTACTAAAACTAATATAGCAAAACTAACAGAAAACACAATTGAAGTTAATTCTAGGTTTTTTGATTCATTAGAGGAGGTACCTAAAACTGCAATAACTATGGGAATAGGTACTATATTAAAAGCAAAAAAAATAGTTTTGTTGGCCAATGGAGCAAGAAAGGCTCCAGTAATAAAAAGACTGTTAAGTGAAAACAAGGTATCTACAATGTTACCAGTGTCTTTTTTACTTCTTCATCCCGATGTCACAGTTATAGTTGATGAAGAAGCCTATAATGGTTAATGGAGTTGATAGATTATGAAGGAGCTTGAAGTAAAAGTATTGGGAATAGATTTAGAGAAAATTGAGTCTAAAATTATCTCTTTGGGGGGAAAGTTAATTAGTAAGGAAGTTCAAGTAAATACATTAATTGATACTAAGGACAATCTTCTACAAAATAAGAAGGATAGCTACCTAAGGATAAGGGAGACCAAATCCTTATTAACTGGAGATATTGAACTAACATTGACTATGAAAAAAAATATCAATAGGAAAGATATTAGAGAAAACATTGAGTTAAATACAAATATATCTGATAAAAAGGTTATGCTGGAAATCCTTGAAAACCTAGGTTATTATATGTTGCAAGAAGGGTTTAAGGAGAGAAAATCATATATACTAAATGATGTAAGGTTGGACTTAGACAAATGGGATGATTTAACTTATCCCTATCCATATATGGAAATTGAAGTCAATAATAAAGAAGATCTCAATAATATTATAAAACTGTTAGATATCTCTAAAGAAAGTATTTCCACTAAATCCATAGTAGAACTTCGAAAGGAAGCAAATCTACTGTAACCAAAATCTCCCCCTTAGAATAATATATATTAATCTAAGAGAGGGAGGTTTGTTTATGCTAAACAATCTATTTGGCGGAGATAATGAAAATATGTTGCTATTGATTGTCCTAGTATTTTTATTGTTAGGTGGTGGAGGGATTTTTGGAGACAACTGTAGAGACAGGGACAGAGATAGATGTGGAGGAGGAATTTTCGGAGGAGACAATATAATATGGTTACTTATACTATTTCTATTCCTTGGTGATATTTTTTAAAAACAGCAGTGTGCACTGCTGTTTTTTAATTAATAGGAATATTATTTTTGTTTGAACATTTAATCCAAAATTTTAGTAACCACTTATATATTTACTTCATAAAATACATTGAGGAATAAATATAAGGAGGTTATTATAATGACTGAGAATTTAAGCGTAAATAGAGAACGCAAAGGTATATTGGGAAATATTGGCTGCAATGATGACTCACTATTGTTTTTCTTCTTGCTATTAGTTGTCATATTCTGCAACTCAGGATGCTTCAACGATAGAGATGATGATTCATTGTTGTTCTTCTTCCTTCTTTTAGTAATACTATTTTGTGGAGAAGGATTTTGCTTATAAATATACCTACCTATAAAAAATCCCGTGTTTTACGGGATTTTTTCTTTTTTGGGGAAACCTAATACTTAAAAGAAAATATTACAAATAATTAATATAATTAATTGTAAAAAAACAATATATAGTATGGCACATTTAAATATATGTGCTATAATATATAATATAAATTAAATAGGAGGCTATGGCATGGGTACTTACAAATATATTAAATGGTTTAATGAAATCGACAAAAATGACATTCCTACAGTAGGTGGAAAAGGAGCAAATCTAGGAGAGCTGACTCAAAAGGGACTAGATGTTCCTCCAGGATTTTGTATAACAGCTGGAGCCTATGTTCATTTCATAGACTTTGCAGAGTTAGATGATGTGATTAGGGAATTGATTAGAGGCCTAGATGAGGAAAACTCAGATATGCTGCAAGGGGTTAGCAAGGCAATCCAAAATAGGATAAACAGTGGAGAAATACCTGAGGATTTAAAAAATGAAATCATAGGCGCTTATAGGGAATTTAGTGAAAAAATCAATTTAAGTAATCCAGAGGTTGCAGTAAGATCATCTGCCACTGCTGAAGACCTACCTGAGGCATCCTTTGCAGGACAACAGGATACTTATTTGCATATTAGTGGAGAGGAAGAACTAATAAAATATGTTAGAAAGTGCTGGGCATCACTTTGGACGGCTAGAGCCATTTATTATAGGGTAAAACAAGACTTTGAGCATTTTGATGTTTCATTATCAGTTGTAATTCAAAAAATGGTAAACAGTGAAAAATCAGGAGTAATGTTTACTGCCAATCCTGTAAATAGCAATACAAATGAAATGATGATTAATGCCAGTTGGGGTTTAGGAGAAGCAGTAGTTTCAGGTACAGTTACTCCAGACGAATATCTGGTAGATAAGAAATCAAAAACAGTGACTGAAAAGCATATTGCTGAGAAAAATATTATGGTAGTAAAAAGACAGGATGGAGTAGGTACTGAAGAAATTAAAATTGCAGATTATTTAGGTGAAGACAAGGTAAATGACCAGTGTTTAACAGATGAAGAAATTATGACCTTAATAAACTATGGGATTAAGATAGAAGAAATGTATGGAAGCCATCAAGACATTGAGTGGGGATTTGATAAGGATACTAAGAAATTATATATATTGCAATCAAGACCTATTACTACTTTAAAAGGAGATAAGGAAATGAAGGAAATCAAAGAGCAAAAAGAATTAAAAATGCTTGTGAGAGGTTTGCCAGCATCCCCTGGAATCGGTAGAGGAAAAGTTAGAAACATTAAAGATATATCTGAAATAGGAAGAGTAGAAGATGGAGATATTTTGGTTACAGTCATGACTAACCCTGACATGGTTCCAGCTATGAGAAAGGCTGCAGCAGTAGTAACAGATGATGGTGGTAGAACTTGTCATGCTGCTATTGTTTCAAGAGAACTAGGTATACCATGTATAGTTGGTGCAAAGAATGCTAGTCAAATTTTAGTAGAAGGGCTAGAGATAACAGTTGATGCCAGCAGAGGAGTAGTTTATGAAGGATTAGTATTAGAAGAAGAAAAGAAAGGAAAAGAAGACATGACTAAAGGTACTGGTGGTGGCTTTAATGAAGCGATGCTACATCAATTAGCTCCTATTACAGCTACTAAAATCTATATGAATTTGGGAGAACCTTCATTAATAGGAAGATACAAGCATTTACCTTTAGATGGAATTGGTCTTATGAGAACAGAGTTTATTTTTACAAATATGATAGGTGCTCACCCAATGTACTTAGTAAAAACAGGTCAAGGTCAATTATTAATAGACAAGATGGCTGAAGGAATTCAGATGGTAGCAGGTGAAATCTATCCAAGACCAGTAGTTGTAAGACTATCAGATTTTAGAACTAATGAATTTAGAGGACTTAAAGGTGGAGATGAGGTAGAACCAATAGAGGCAAATCCAATGATAGGTTGGAGAGGAGTATCAAGGTACATTTCTCCAGAATATGAGGAAGGATTTAGACTTGAGTGTAGAGCTTTGAGAAAAGTTAGAGATGAGTTTGGTCTAAACAATGTGTATGCCATGCTACCCTTTGTAAGGACTACTTGGGAACTGAAAAATGTAAAGAAAATAATGGCAGAGGAAGGTTTAGTCCAAGATAAGAACTTTAAGATTTGGATTATGGCTGAGGTACCATCAGTAGTATTTGAAGCTGAGGAATTTGCTCAAATGGTAGATGGATTTAGTATAGGAAGTAATGACCTTACTCAGCTTGTAATGGGTGCTGATAGGGATTCAGGTATTCTAAATAATATGGGATATTTCGATGAAAGAAATGAAGCAGTTAAGAGAGCCATCTCCATCCTTATAAAGGCAGCACATAAATATGGAAAGACCATATCTATCTGTGGTCAAGGACCATCTCAGTATCCAGAGTTTGCAGAATTCCTTGTAGAAGAAGGAATAGATAGTATGAGTGTCAATCCAGATACAGTGGCCTATACAAGAAGACTTGTAGCTTCAGTAGAGCAAAAAATCATGTTAAGAAAGCTTAGAAACTTATAGGAAGACAAAGGCAGATTATCTGCCTTTTTTCTTTTATAAAATATATAATTATAGTATAATAATAGTATTACAGATTAGAGGTGAGACATGCTTAGTGTAATGGTTGTATTTTCAATTATTGCA
>Ga0265293_10002846_pt1 | contig 33493 bp, 26 predicted proteins | sample Munlanlewell138R_FD_192505 | JGI IMG/M metagenome (GOLD analysis project Ga0265293, IMG submission 192505) | Leachate microbial communities from a municipal landfill in Southern Ontario, Canada - Leachate well 138R | ecosystem: Engineered > Solid waste > Landfill > Unclassified | place: Canada... | reverse complement strand
GGCAGGGCATGCCGTGTTGGCCTGTGGAGGAACGGTGCGGTCAGACCGTCCAGCGAAGCAGGAACCCGCCGAAGCGGCTAAGCAGGCGTTCTCTTTTGCTTAGCGCCGTAGGAATCGCCTTCCTTCAGGTGGGCGAGGACGTCAAGTTTGTCACCCAAGCTCGACTTTTTGGGGTCACTTCACTCCTGAGTAAGAACTAGAGTACACCTAAATGGGTAGTCATGGATAAATGTTCAAAAGAGATCGCAGGAAGCACGGTAGACTGTTTCGCTACCATGCTTGTCTCATCTCAATGAATGTGTACCGTCATTAATTAATGGTAATACCGCTTTTCTTGATGATTTCACCTGATTGCTTGGCCCGTTCGCTGACATAATTCTTGAACGCATCGGGGGTTGATTTCACAGGATACATGCCCAGGGTTTCCAGTTTTTCCTGGACGGCAGGTACGTCAAGCGCCTTGGCAATTTCCTTGTTCCAGCGGTTGACAATATCTTGGGGTACACCGGCAGGCATGATAATGCCCTGTTCTGCGCTACCCTGAAAATTCTTAACGCCAAGCTCTTCAAAAGTAGGTACATCGGGCATGCTGCTTAAGCGTTCAGGCCAGGTAACCGCCAGAAAGCGAACCCGAGGGTCGTTCAGGTATTGCCGGGCATTGGCCACGCCAATCAGGGCGGTCTGGATCTGCCCACCAACAACGTCAACAATGGCAGCAGCATCGCCACGGTAGGGAACATGAGTCATTTTGATGTTTTCCCGGTCGCTTAAGGTTTCCATGGCAATATGGTGGGGTGAGCCAATGCCAGGAGACGCATAGTTGATTTTTTCCTTGCTATCTTTGATCCATTTCAGCCATTCTTGGTAATCTTTTACCGAAGTATTGGCATTAACGACCAGCAGTAGCGGAATATGCACGGTGGTAGCCACATAGTCAAAATCATCTTGCTTGTAGTTTAAATTGTTGAACAGGTGCCAGTTATTGAACAGGGTACTGTTATCGGCAGTTGCCAGGGTATAGCCATCCGGGGCGGCTTTGGCCAGGGCTGCGGTACCAATCGTGCCACCTGCGCCGGGGCGGTTTTCGATAATGATCTGTTGCTTGAGCTCGTTGCCGACTTGCTCGCCCAGGATGCGCGCCAGAATATCAGAGGCGCCACCTGCTCCGTATGGCACAATCCATTTGATGGTTTTTTGCGGGTATTCCTGGGCAACTGCCATTTGTGTTTGCTGGGCAAGCAGTAAAGTCATGCCGGCAAATAGGTTACGAACCAGGGGGACAAAACGGGAACGGGTAAAGAAGGTTGAATGTGACATAATGAAAAAGTCTCCGGTTTCTTATAAAAATAAAATGGTGCGCAAGCCTGTTTGCTTACCAGCCATGTTTTTGGGTCCAGTCGGTAATTAAGGTAACGGCCGAAGCAAGTTGCTCTGGCTGGCCTTTAAAGTAATGATTGGCGCCCTTGATGCAATGCACTTCCTTGTCAAGGCTGCCGCAGGCCTGGTACATCAGGCCCATGTCGCGTTGCGGAACGGCATCATCGGCACTGTGTTCGATGGCTAGCAAGGGTACCGTAACCTGTTTGGCGCAAGATTCACCGTCTGCCCTGGAATGGTCAATAGACCATTGCGATAGCCAAGATCGCAGGGTAGAAAAACGGGCCAGGCCCACCGGACCGGTATTGACTGTTTCGGGGATACCCATATAGCACTGCCCGATGACCCGGTCATTGGGGTCTATGCTGCCGTCAAGAAAACGGGGTTCGGCCATGGTGCGATGGGTCACAAAACACCGTTCAATTTCTGCCGTATTGCGTTTTTTAAGGGTTTCCAGGGTGTCCTGTACCCAGTCGGTAATTCGGCGTACGCGTGCCAATTGCGCCTCCCGGTAAGCCAGCAACCAGTCTTGCGGGTACGGGGGTTGTACGGTCAAGTGAGGGGAATACAGGTCAAATTCGGGGTTGCGCCTGTCGGGGTTGTGTTCGTTAATCACGGATGGGTCTATCCAGTCAACAAGGCAACGCGCCCGGGCACGGTGGGCGGCTTCCAGCACCATGCCATCGGCAGGTATCAGGCCAGCCGATTTGATATCAACCACATCACCAGCCGGCGTGTGGGTAATGGTAGGGTTCTGTGCCTGGGATTGAAAAAACAGCGCTAGAGAACCGCCACCCGACCAACCCAGTAACACCACTTTCTCAAAGCCCAGTTGCTCTTTGGCGTAACGGACACAGGCACCCAGGTCCAGCAAGACTTTTTCATAGATTAGGGGTGAATCATTTTTAACGTAGCGGCTACCCATGCAAAGCACCGGATAACCGGCAACCGCCATGGCATTGGGAAGGGGAAGCAGTTGCAGGGTAGAACTGGGGTGCATCATGAGGAAAATGGTTTTGCTTTGGTGGTGCCGCGGCCGGATCAAGACGCCCTCTAGATTCACGGTGCCCTGGCTACCTACGAAACCATAAGTTTCAGTAAACTTGCTGGTTTCCTTGTAGCTTACGTGTATCCACTTTTGTTCAATTTCATGTTTCATAAAGTTGTTCATGCCTTTTAAATCATGGATGTTCTGTCGTGTGTTTATTGTCTGCCGGCCTGTTGGCGGATTAGGGCTTTTTCTCGTGTCCAGCTGTCAAGTTGTTCATGAACCGATTGCAGTTTTTCTTTGGATAAATTCTCGGGCTTCATGTCAACCGTTAACTCAAGCCGGATGCCATTCGGGTCAAAGAAGTAAATGGATTGTACAAAGCCGTGGTTGGTGATGCCCAGGACTTGTATGCCGGCCGCTTCCAGTTTCGCTTTGGCGCGTTCAAGTACTTCTAAAGATTCTACCTTAAGTGCCAAATGGTTGACCCAGGCTGGCGTGTTGGGTGAAGGCAGGGCAGTCTGGTCATCGCCCAAATCAAAAAAAGCAATCGTAGAGCCGTCATCGAGGCGGAAAAAAAGATGTACATAAGGGCAATGCTCGCCTGTACTGGGGACATTATCTGCCCGGATCAAGTGAGTCAGGGGCAAGCCCAGGATATCCTCGTAAAAGGCGCGTGTTTCTTCGGCATCTTTGCAGCGCCATGCAAAGTGATGCAATCGCTGTATGGTTTCAAAGCGCTTGGTTTGCATGAAAGTCTCCTCTTGTCATTGATTTAAATTAATAAAAGTGTCAGTTATTGATACTTTATATTATTTTTGGATTATTTGAATAGAGAAAACCCTTATAAATTGAAAAAAAATTTGAAAAATTCATGTATCACAGTCATAAACTCGTCTGAAAATTCATTTTGAATTATGTATTCAGTCATTACATGATTATTTTTCCAAAATATATTGCAAAAGTATCATAATTTGATATTATTTAGAAAAATTATTACTGTGAGGAGCAATAATGCATACACCATCAACTGAACCACGCTTTTCCCTTTACTATAACTATCAGGTTTATCAACCCTGGCTAGCCTCGCAACATGGTCCACAATTACGTCACCAGGTGGTGATTGTGGGTGCCGGGCCATCGGGCATGGTAACCGCGCTAGAGTTGGCACGGCATGGCGTGTCTTGTGTTGTGCTTACTGCCGAACAGCAGGTGTCCGAAGGAAGCCGTGCCCTGGCATTTACCCGCCGTTCGATGGAAATCCTGCAACAGGCGGGGGTAGCTGAACGCATGACAGAAGCGGGCTTGCCCTGGCGGTTTGGTAACTCCTATTACCGCGGACAACATGTTTTCCGGCTTGAAGCACCGCATGATAGCAATGACCGCTTTTATCCCCTGATCAACGTGCAGCAGCAATACATGGAAGAGTACCTGCATGATGCCTGCAAGGCGAATCCCTTGATTGATTTTCGCTGGGGCAACAAGGTCATTGGCGTTGCGCAGAAAGACGGTTACGTTGAGGTGGAAGTGGATACGCCGGAAGGCCCTTATACACTGGAAACGCAATGGCTGGTTGCCGCAGATGGCGGCCGTTCGGGCATTCGCGCGGGGTTGGGCCTGACAATGGAAGGCACTTCTTATGAAGGCAAGTTCGTGATTGCGGACATTAAAATAGACCTGCCCCTGCCCACCGAAAGATTGGCTTATTTTGCTCCTGACTGGAATCCGGGTAATACCATTCTGATGCATCGTGAGCCCCATGGTATTTGGCGTATCGACTACCAGCTCCCCGAGGGAGAAGATCCTGAAGAGGCCTTGAAGCCGGAGTCCATTGAGTCACGTATCAATGCCCAACTGGCCATGATCGGGCATGCCGGCAAACCCTGGGAGCTGGACTGGTGTTCTGTGTATTCCGCCCGCACCCTGACCTTACCGGATTACGTTTGCGGCAATATCCTGTTTACGGGTGATGCGGCGCATTTGCTACCTATTTTTGGCGTTCGTGGCGCCAATACCGGTTTTCAGGATGGCCAATCCCTGGGCTGGCATCTGGCTTTTGTGGTCAAAGGACTGGCTGGCAAAACACTGCTGGATAATTACAGTCGTGAAAGGGTGACTGCGGCCAGGGAAATTATTGACGAAGGCGGTAAAAGCACACGCTTCATGACACCGCCTAGCCATGGTTTTCGCTTGCTGCGCGATGCAGTCCTTTCCTTGTCACTGACCCAGGAATTTGTGCGGCCACTTTATCACTGGCGTACGTCGCGACCCCATGAGTACATGAATTCTGCCCTGAACTGCCAGGGTGACGATAATGCCTTGTTCCAGGCTGGGCCGGCACATGGTGCGCCACCGCTGAATGTGAAGTTGGGTGATGACGACTATTTGCTGGATCATCTGGGCGGTGGCTTCGAATTGCTTTACTTCACCCAGCAAGCCAGCCTGCCCGAGTCTTTGCAGGAGATTATTCGTGCAGCCCGTGCCAAAGGCATGCCGCTGAATGTGACGGGCATTGGCAGCGGACAGCACATTGAAGGTGCTGATCAAACCCTGAATGACGCTACTGGTGCGATCCGTGAACGCTATGGGGTTAATGCCAGTGGTACGGCCTACCTGTTACGGCCAGACCAGCATATTTGCGCACGCTGGATCAACCTTGATGCCTTGCGCCTGCAAACTGCCCTGAACACTGCATTACCTCAATAAGGAGTCCTTTATGTCTGAACAGAACCAAACCTTGCCGATTGATACGTTGGAAACCGTTTACGATCTGATGGCAACCGCCATTGATGAAGTGGACGCGAAAAAAATTGAACTGTTTCTGGTCAAGCTGGTATTGCTAAATGCCAAAGCGATTGGCAATGCGGAAATACTGCGAGAACATATCAGCATCGCCCAAAAAGACCTTTGATCGATTACGCGGCTAACCTCGCTCTTCAGGGCGGGGAAGGATGTCAAGCTTTCCCTGCCTTGCATGGCAGTGTTTTTCAGCTTGCAGACGGGGGCGTTGTTTGGCCATCCAGTTGTATCAGCTGGGTGGCTATGTCTTGTGCCTTTTGCTTCAAGGCGGCCACAATGCCTTGCGGATTGATCATTTGCAGGCGTTCGCTGGACATGACCAGTGAAATAGCGCCCACGATGCCGATACCCTTGTCATAAACCGGCACGGCAATACCAACCACTTCTTCGTCAATTTCAGTCATGGAAATATAAAACCCCGCCTTGCGGATATTGGCAAAATAGCGTTTGAAGGCGGGCCATTCTGGGGCAATTTCCTGCACTTCGGGTAAATGGCTGTTTTTTTCATAAAGCTTGTGCAGTTTGGTGGCTGGCAGCAAGGCCAGCAGGACTTTGCTGGCTGAGCCTTTGAATAAAGGCAAGGGCCTGCCACGTCCGAACGACACACCGACCGGGTTATTGCTGGCCTCGTGATGAACATTGATGATTTCATCGTTATACATGCGGCAAAAAATGGAATCGCAACCGGTTTCATCAGAAATCTGCCGCAAGGTTTTTTCGGCAATTTTCAGGACCGGATCGGCTCGCCGGATCCGGTAGTCAAGGGTAATGATACGGGCGCCCAACGAGTAGCGCCCTGAATAATTGGCCAGGAAACCGGCCGCATTCAGTTCTTTTGCATAACGAAAGGCAGTTGGTCTTGAAACCTGCAGTTTTTCGGCAATTTCTTCTGCGGTTAAGAGCGTGTCTGTTTCGGAAAACAGATCAAGGACATCGACAATACGTGAAAATTTGGTCATAAAAATAAACAGCCCGGTCTTGAGCCTGATACGGTCTGGGCAGACACAAATACAAACTATACAGGGATCAGGCCGTTTTTTAAACTATAAACTAATCAAGGCAAATACGGAATAACTCGTTTTGGGAGTTGATATTCAATTTTGTATAGGCTCTTTTACGGTAAGTGAGGATAGTGTTGAGCGATAAATCCAGTTTAAGGCTGATGGATTCCGAGTTGTGGCCAAGCATGATCAGCGTGCAGATTTCGGCTTCCCGTGATGATAAATTGTTGGCCCTGTCATGCAGCTTGCGTAAGATTTCTTCGGTCATGGATTTCTTGAAAATCACGGGTGACAGATTTGAAACATTGACATGCTTCAGGACCAGGCTTGACAGGATTTCTGACAGTGATGACAGGGCATTCACTTCGTTGCGGTTGAACAGGGAACCTGAATGCTGGGTACGGTAAAAACTCATGGCATAACAGGACCGGTCATCGCGGCATAAAATTGACAGGCGCTCTAGTGTCCCGGTCAAGTTAAAGCATAATTCACGGTAAGGGGCATAGTTGATGCGTTCCCTGAACAAATGAAACACCCCCACCGAATTGGTAGAAAGCACATTGTTGATTTCCAGGCGCATGGGGTCGTGCAAACCCAGGCCAGAGGCGTAGCGCTCTGCGGTGAGCCGGGTGATTTCATTGGAAACACGGCTGGCCGTACCAAAATTGCTGGGGTTGTTGGCAGTGTCATAATGAAACAGCGAACAGACATCAACCGTGGTTACGGAGCGGCTGATGGCACCCATCACCGCCGAAATGAAATGCTTGTCGCCAATTTGCGCAACCAGCCCCGGCAGTTCATGTCTTGCAAAGCGTAACCAGCTTGAGTCTGTGTATTCACAGGATGAAATTCTATTTTGCATTACCGGTTTGGCTAACACGTAAAAGTCCCCGATTACCTATTTATTATTAATGGTTTGTTTTTTAAAACAATATTTTATAGCGTGTCTTGATGTAAATGAATAGAGCTTTCCCTATCTTGTTGTGGATTAAAAGTAACGGCTGGTTTCAGCAGTGAAAGCACCGGTTTGCTGTTGCCTGAAACCGGGCTTGTCACAAGCTTATGTGACAGCATAATGACGGGAAATAAACCATACTTCCGCCAATACACAAACACAAGGAGGAATCAGACATGACAATGGCATTCGCATCAACGGCAGACACTAAAGACCAACAATTATATTTTGAGGCCATTGCGCCCAACATTTATGCCGCTACCGCAGAAGGTGATCCCAATGTGCTGGTCATTATTGGCAAGAGCGGCATCATGGTGGTAGATACAACGGCTACACCTGATATGGCCCAGCCAGTGATTGACAAAATCAGGGAAGTCTCTGACGCCCCGTTCAAATATGTGGTTTTATCGCATTACCATGCCGTGCGTACCCTGGGGGCATCGGCATATGGGGCCGAAGCGATTATTGCCAGCCAAGGCACTTTTGACTTGATAAAGGAACGCGGGCAACAGGATTATGACAGTGAGTATGAGCGGTTTCCGCGCCTGTTCAGGGGCGTGGATTCGATTCCTGGCCTGACTTGGCCAACCATTGTTTTTGAAAACAAATTGCAGGTTTTCATGGATGACCTGGAAGTGCAGGTCTTGCATTTGGGTAAAGGGCATACCAAAGGCGATACGGTTGTCTGGATCCCGAAATACAAAATCATGTTTGGTGGCGATGCAATTGACTACCGTTCTACCCCTTACTGCGGCGATGCTTACCTGAAAGAATGGCGTGAGTCGTTACGCGCAATTAGAAACTTGGGGCCGGAAACCTTGGTGCCCGGCCGCGGTGTAGCGATTCGCGGGGCAGACAACTGTGCAGAAGCATTTGATGAAATGGATCAATACCTGGCGGATGTTTATGAAATTACCAAAGAGGGTGCCGCGCTGGGTGAACTGAAAGAAGCTTTTGATTATGCCTATCCGCGCCTGAAAGAAAAATATGGACATTGGTTTATATTTGAACATTGTATTCCGTTCAGTATTTCAAGGGCTTTTGATGAGGCCAGGGGGATAGATGAGCCCCGTATCTGGACGGCGGAACGTGACAAGGAGCTTTGGCGTAACGTGCACCAAACAGCGTAAAAAAAATACATGGGATACGTAGCCAAAATACGGCGTTAAAAGTACAAGGAGACAAGAGAAATGATAGAAGAAAATGTATCGGGCTATCAGTTGCCCCGGTTTGAGTATCGCCGGCCGGCTGATTTTGATCAAACAGCGCAACGCTATCCGGTCGTCATCGTAGGCGGCGGGTTGGCTGGCCTGACCCTGGCGGCTGATTTGTCAACCCGTGGCATTGCCTTTGTTTTGCTGGATGAAGACAATACGGTGGGGGTCAAAGGCGCTTCCAGCCGGGGGATTGTTTATGCACAAAAATCCCTGGAGATATTTGACCGGTTGGGCATTTATGACAAAATTGCCGAAAAAGGCGTTGCCTGGTCAGTGGGTAAATCCTTGGTGGGTGAGAAAGATATTATTTATGAATTTGATGCGGCCAAAGACTCACAATCATGCCAGCCGCCTTTTCTGAATATCCAGCAATTTTATATAGAGTGGTTCTTGGTTGACCGGATCAACGAATTGAATGTGGGTGAAATCCGCTGGATGAACCGCGTCAAAGATGTGATTGCCGACGAAACGCATACCCTCCTTGAAGTGGAAACCCCCGATGGCTCTTATTGGCTGGAAGCCGAGTGGCTGGTGGATTGCAGTGGTCTGGCCAGCGGGGTGCGTGAAAAGCTTGGCCTGGAAACCTTCCCGGAAAAAGGCACCGAGCGCTGGTGTATTTCAGATATCCGCTTTAAAAAAGAGATGCCGCTAGAGCGCTGGACCTGGGTGGAATCGCCGGTGAATGACGGTCGTGCGGTTTGGCAGCACCCCATGGCTGATGGCGTTTGGCGGATTGATTTTCAAATGAAACTGGATTCTGATGTCGAGTACATTAGCCGTCCTGATGTGTGTGAAGAACGGGTTAAAAAACTCCTGGGCAATGATGAGCCCTTTGAACTGGTTTGGGTAGGACCTTGGGCAAGCCGGACCCATTTGCTGGATGATTTCAGGCATCATCGGGTGCTGTTTGCCGGTGATTCGGCACACGTTTTTCCACCACTGGGTGCCCGTGGGGGTAATAGTGGCATTCAGGATGCCGATAATCTGGGCTGGAAACTGGCCCTGGTGCTTAGGGGGCTGGCCAGTGAGTCCCTGTTGCAGAGCTATTCCCAGGAAAGAAGACCGGCGGCTATTCATAACACGGATTTGGCCACCCGAAGCGTACGCTTTCTATCACCGCAAAGTGACGGGCAGCGGGTCTTGCGCAATGCGGTGATTGCACTGGCTAAAAACTGTGAATTTGCACAAACCATGATCAATACCGGCAGGCTGTCAACGGCCTTCAGTTACCAGGGGTCGGATTTAAGTATGGATGAAGGTGAGTCCATACCCAATTTTTCGATTTTGTTAACAAATGGCCAGCAACAAAAGCTGGTGGATTATGCGGTAGATGGCCAGCTGATTGCCATTTCAACCTCCCGTGAAGCCTTAAACCAACTGGCAAACAATGCCTTGTTTAAAGTGCTGCATATAGGGCAAACAGATCCGGACAGTATTGTTGACACGGATGGAAAAATTGCAGAGACATTGGGTGTCAAAGACGGTTCTATCGTGATTTTAAGGCCGGATTTGCATGTTTTGGCACGTTTTAAACAGATGGACAGTGCTGCGCTTAATGAGATCAAGCGTCGCATCAATTATGTAGAACAGGGGGAGCTTCAATGAAAACATCAAGCCAGCTAGAGAAACCGGACCAGTTTTATGATGAACTGGCTCATGCACATCAAGATCTGGATCGGCAGGCAAGTGAGGCGTTGAATGCCCGGCTTGTATTTATACTTGCCAATCAGATTGGCAATCAAAAAGTGTTGTCAGAATGCATTGCGCTTGCGGCCCGTGTGCCCGAGTCGGCAGCCTGAGCAGTTTGGAGGAGGAAGGAGAATGAACATGATCAATAAGGTAATGAATATGAAGAGACTGGCCGGTGTGCTGTTAAGTGGATGCTTTCTGTTGCCAATGGGTGTGCAGGCCCAGGCTGATTATCCAACGCAATCCATCAGGCTGGTTGTGCCCTTTGCACCCGGTGGTGGCAATGATGTGTTTGCCAGGACGGTGGCGCAGCCCATGGGGAAAATCCTGGGTCAATCTATTGTGGTTGAGAATCGTCCGGGTGCTTCGGGGGCGATTGGTGCAGCGAACGTTGGCCGGTCTATGCCCGCTGATGGCTATACCGTATTGCTGTCGGAAGTAAGTATTCATTCCGTGAATAGCCATCTTCGGAGTAATCTGACGTATGACCCGGTAAAAGATTTGTCTCCGGTCAGCAAAGCAGGTACTTATGACTATATGCTGGTGGTTAATCCTAAAAAGCACAATATTAAAAACTTGGATGAGCTGGTTAATATGATTAAAAAATCGGATCATAAAATGACGTACGGGGTACCAGGGATTGGAACACCACATCATTTGGGCATGGAATTGTTTGCCATGAAATCAGGTCTGGAAATGACGCCTATTGCCTATAAAGGGGCATCACCGGCCGTGCAGGATTTGCTGTCGGGCGAAATAGACCTGATGCTTTCAGACCGGGCGGCAGTCAGAAACCATATTAAAGCGGGTAACTTGAACGCCATTGCCGTAGCAGGAAAAAATCGCGTAAAAGAATTTCCCGAAGTGCCAACCATTGCCGAGTCGGGTATCAAGGATTTTGAAATGGAGTCCTGGTTTGGACTGTCTGTTAGAAAAGGCACGCCCGATGAGATTATTGACAAACTTGCCAACGCTTATGCCGAAGTCATTAAAGATCCTGAGATTGTAGAAAAATTGAGTGAAGCCGGTATTAACGTGACCGCCTCATCACCCAAGGAATTTACCAATTTCATTAGTGATGAAACCAAGCGCTGGGGCGATTTGATCAAGGATCGTAATATCAGGGTTGAGTAATAGGAAGGTTCAGGGGAATTGATCGACCTGTTCCCATACAGGAGTGAAGTGACCCCCAAAGGTTGGATTAGTGTCCAACTTTTTGGGCGCACTTCACGGGAGCCAGTTTAAGTTGACGCTAAATGAATAACTATCAGCAAAGATAAAGTACCACCAGCCAAATAATTACAATGGCCGTTGCACCGGCATAGCGAACATCAACTTTGTAGCATCTTTCTTAAAAGTGTCATAAGCTAGGCGTATATTTGATAAGTGGTTAGGCTTATGTGTCTTTTCAGGTAAACAGCATGCTGTTTAGGCAAGTAGAATATAACAGGATATAGCCCACCCTTCAGTGAAAAGAGGATGGCATTATGGTTGACAGACAACAGGAGCCTATTCAGGTCAGGCATTGCTTGCAGTGCGGGAGATTATCATGAAAAAGCTTGCCAAAAAAATAGAAAAACTTGCCAAGAAAGCCGTGTTCGCCATGCTGGGTAACGCTTCCTTGGCCAGGCAAGAGTTACCAGTTACCGCATTGCAGGACATTTCCAGGATTATTGTTGTTCGTCCCAATTACCGCATTGGGAATGCGATTCTTAGTACCGCCATTATTGCGCCGCTACAGGAGCGGTTTCCAGATGCGAAGATAGATTTCCTTGTAACGGACAAGACGGCATCGTTGTTTGCGAATCTACCCGTCAATCAGGTGCTGGCGGTATCCCGTTCAATGATTTGGCAGCCCTGGCGTGCGTTTTCCATTGTGCGCTCTCTGCGGATAACACGCTATGATCTGGCGGTGCAGTTGGCTCCCAGCTCTTTAAGCGGCCTGCTCATGTCGAAGGTGCTTGGCGCCCGTTACGTAATGGGTAAACCAAGAGGCAATGCCGACTGGTATGACATTAAGGTCAGGGATCCGATTGATCATGCTTACGATGCAGGCCCTGCATTCTCCAGGGCACTGGGTACGGTTGACCCGGCAAAGACCCGGCTTGTCTTGTCTGATCAGGAGGTGGCACGTGCATTCGAGCAATTGAAGGCCTTGGCTCAGGTGGCAAACGGGAATAACACAGTAGAACCGTTTGTAGCTGTTTTTGTGGGGGGACACGCTGATAAAGTCTGTCCTCTTCTTTTTTGGCTTGCCCTGATCAGGGACCTGAATCAAAAGGGAAAGCGGTTTGTGGTTTTTGTTGGTCCTGAAGAAAAGCAGATGATGCCGCATTTGCAGAAAGCCCTGGAAGAATTGCCGCACGGCAAGCTTTGCCCACCTCAACCGTTACGGGTCTTTGCGGCCATGCTGGCTCAGGCAAGTCTTATGATTACGCCGGATTCCGGGCCAATGCATATGGTAGCGGCCATGGGTGTGCCGGTGGTGGCGATGGTAAGAGCCCGGAAATCATTGGTGTTCATACCACCCGGTGCAACTTCGCATGTTGTGAATGACCTCAATAATCTTCCCCAAGTGTTCGCAGCGGTGTTGAGTCGCCATTAATTGCCAGATCCTGAGTGTTGGGCATGTATGTAATGCTTTTTGACAGGGTGAATCACGCAGTCGACATGGGAGAATAAAATTGAACCTCTCCATCTTGAAAGAAATCTTCGCAGGCTTCGTGCGTACACGCCATGTCAACCGGCACTTTCGGCGCCTGAAACTACTGGATAGCCTGACTAAAACTGATGTTAACCGGGAAGTGCCCGACAACCTAACCAAAACCCTGCTCGCTGCAGCCATGGCCGATACTGACGTATTGCTCAAGCAGCTTGATAGCCGTGCTGAAGGGTTGTCCAAGGCCCAGGCCGAAGTAATCCGTGCGCGGGTTGGCTTGAACGAAGTTGAACATGAAAAGCCATTAGGATGGTGGGTGCACCTGTGGCATTGCTACAAGAACCCGTTTAATCTGTTGTTGACGTTGCTGGCTATCATTTCCTACATGACAAATGACTTCAAGGCGGCTACGGTGATCTGCATGATGGTCGTGCTTTCCACCTTGTTGCGATTCTGGCAGGAGGGTAAGTCAAACAAGGCTGCTGACGCGCTTAAGGAGATGGTTAGCAATACCGCCACCGTCATACGTCCTGAGTTGTCCGGGGGGGGCGCCTGCGCAAACCGAAAACTTTTTGGATGAACATCCTCACGTTAAAACGGTGCAATATGTGGAGCTGCCGGTTAAGCAGCTTGTGCCAGGCGATGTTATTGTGCTTTCTGCAGGTAACATGATTCCCGCCGATTGTCGCTTGCTCACGGCTAAAGATCTGTTCGTGGCGCAAGCCGCCATGACCGGCGAATCTATGCCGGTAGAAAAATTTGTACAGCAACGTAATGTTTCGGCAATCAGCCCGTTGGAGCTGGACAATATCCTTTTTATGGGCACGAACGTGGTGTCTGGCTCAGCGACTGCCCTGGTGTTCGGCACAGGCCATGGAACCTATTTCGGTACACTGGCCAATCGTGTCACGGTAACTGCGCGCGCGCCAACTTCCTTCCAGTCGGGTGTGAATAAGGTGAGCTGGTTATTAATCCGTTTCATGTTTGTCATGTCGCCACTGGTATTTTTCATTAACGGCTTCACCAAGGGAGATTGGGTGGAGGCACTGTTGTTTTCCCTGTCTATTGCTGTAGGTTTAACGCCAGAGATGCTGCCAATGATCGTGACGTCTACGCTTGCCAAGGGAGCGGTATTTCTGTCAAGAAAGAAGGTAATCGTCAAGCGGCTGGATGCCATTCAGAACTTTGGTGCAATGGACGTACTGTGCACTGATAAAACCGGGACGTTGACGCAGGACAAGATTTTTTTGTCGCGCCATATCGATGTTTGGGGTGAGGAATCTGATGATGTACTGGAAATGGCCTACCTCAACAGCTATTACCAAACCGTCCTGAAAAATTTGCTGGATGTGGCCGTGTTGGAGCATGCTGATGTACACCGTGAATTGGAGCCAGCCAAAAACTTTCGCAAGGTTGATGAAATTCCGTTCGACTTTAACCGTCGGCGCATGTCGGTGGTAGTGGCCGAGCATGATGAGCGTCATCTGCTGATTAGCAAGGGTGCGGTTGAAGAGATTCTGGCCGTTTGTACCCGGGTTCGCCATGGGGAAGAGATTGAACCGATAACGCCAGACCTGCTGAACCGAATCCGCAGGGTAACGGGTAACCTGAATGAGGAAGGTGTGCGTGAAGGCCGGCGTACTTTCGCCAATATGCTTAAGTACATCAAAATGACGGCCAGCTCGAACTTTGGCAATGTGTTGTCGGTGTTGGTGGCATCAATCTTTCTTCCCTTCCTGCCCATGCTGCCGATGCACCTTCTTGTACAAAACCTGTTGTATGACATCTCGCAAATCGCCATTCCTTTTGACAACGTAGATGAAGAACTGTTGAAGCAGCCACAGCGCTGGCAACCGGCTGAAATAGGGCGCTTCATGGTGTTTTTTGGGCCAATCAGCTCGGTTTTTGACATTACCACCTTTGCGCTGATGTGGTTCGTGTTTGGCGCGCAATCGCCCGGGCAACAAACCTTGTTCCAGTCGGGTTGGTTCATTGTTGGCATATTAACGCAAACCTTGATTGTGCACATGATTCGCACGGCGAAGCTGCCTTTTATTGAGAGCCGGGCAGCCCCTTCTTTGATGGTGATGAGCGGCATTATCATGGCGGTGGGCATCTTACTGCCCATGGGGCCGTTTGCACACTACTTCAAGCTGCAAGCCTTGCCGCCATTGTATTTTATGTTCCTGCCTGTTATTTTGCTGGCCTATACGGTGCCCTTGCCATAATCTTGGTTTCACCCGGCTTGGACTGAATCTCAAGCACTCCGGCCAGCCGCTCAATTCTGGCTCGCATGCTGCGCATGCCTACACTAATCCCGGAGCGGTCAATATCCACGGTGTTGAAACCAATGCCGTTATCAATAATCTGCAGTTCAAGATAATCCTCTCCAACCACACAGTGAAAGCTCACTTTCCTGGCATGACTATGCTTGATAACATTGGTCAAGGCTTCTTCCGCAACCCGATATAGTGTTAAGCATTGCAGTGAGCTGGGTGGTTTAATCCACACCGGGTCAACCTCCCATTGCAATTCAATATCCATATCGTCAAAAATCTGTACAAAGCGATTACGCAGGGGGGCCAGCCAATAAATAGGGTTGTCGGGCAGTTTGGTTTGGCTTTCTGAAAAATTGTCAATAATCTGACGCAAGTCATTCCGTAACAAACTCAAGATCGACAAGGTATGTTTATTGCTTAAGGTTTCTTTGGCATGGCCGACCTCGATCATAGCGCGTACCAAGGCGCTGCCCAGGCCGTCGTGCAGTTCGTGTGCCAGATTAAGACGCTCTTTTAACTGATGGTTTTTGATAGTTAATTGATGGCGATAATTTAGGGTAAAGGCCAGCTTTTGCTCGGCCTCTATAATTTTCTGATTCAGCTCCTCATTGAAGCGCTCAATCCTTCGCAGGCTTTTGCTTAAATGCATGGCCAGCGTAATACTTAAAAAGATGGCAAATAATAGCGAGGTGTAGGGCAGAACGATGGTGATGTTGTCAAGCAGTTGAAAAAACGAGAGTAATGAAATGGCACTTAAGGCCAGGCAGGTAATAAGCGTTATACCCAGTAGCCATAACTCCAGTTGTTTCGTGCGAAAACAAAGAAACGAGACAAACAAACTGTTCAGGTTAAATAACAGCATTGAAACCACAAAAATACCCAGCAGCAAGGGTTGCAGATAAGTGCTCGGCACCAGCCAGATACTGGTGATCAGGATGGCCGTAAGCGCAAAGCATGCTTTTTCTGTCCGGGGAAATTTCTTATTCAAAAAGCGCCATGAGAAAATACAGAAGCAAAGAATGTAAATCGTGAAAAAAGCAATATTGAATTGTGTAAAAGACGCGGTGTCCCTGAAGGGAGCTGTTTCTGTTACCAGCGTGTTGGCAATGAAACCAACCCAAAACACAGAGGCCAAGGCGTACCAGCCATAAGCGACTTCCTGGCGGCGAAACAGCCAAATACAGCTACAAACCATGCCTAGGGTGAGCGATAAAATAATATTCAGGTAAAAAATGGTGCGTTGATGCCACGTGGCTTCCTGGAACTGGCCAATAATGTACTGGGTCTCGCCCATACTGATGTTGCCAAGGCCAGGGGAAGAAAGTACATCGCCGGTAATGCGGAAATAAAGCGGGTTGGGGGTGGTTTCATTAATGGATTGGCTGGGCAGCGTTAAAAACCGGGGCGAATTCCAGCTGCGCGAAAGCGGTTCATCCAGATTGGTGTCAGACCATAAGAGCTGATTGTTCAGCCACACCTTGCCTGCCATATTCATTGAGTTGACCAGCAAAGCCAGGGGGGCTTCTTGATGGCCAGCGGGGCAATTGGCCTGCCAGTCTATGCGATACCAAACAACACCAGTATAGTTCGGCCAGCGCGAAGTCCAATTGTCGGGCAAGGTAACGCGCTGCCAATCGGCTTGTGCCAGCAACTTTGGGGAGTGAATATCTGACTGTACGGCATAGACAGCATTAATACTTGGTGAGCAGGTTTGATTATGAAATTGGGCCTGGGTGTTTTTGGTTAAAAAACCAAACAACAAGACCAGCACTAATGCAGCGATTAGCATCAGCAAGGTATTTAATGCAGCGCGCATAAGACCGACCTTTGTTTAATGTTTATAGCAAACCCATTTCACGTGCCCGGCTAATAGCCTTGGTACGATTGGTAACGGCCAGTTTACGGTAGACGCTGCGGATATGGGTTTCAACCGTATGGCGTGACAGAAAAATATGATTGGCAATTTCCTGGTTGCTTAAACCCGATGCCACCAGGTTAAGGATTTGATGCTCACGCTGGGTAAGATTGACCGCATGCAGTTCTTGCCCGGCCTTGTCTGTAACGGCTTCTGCGGGTGTGTCGGTTTGCAAGGGAATTTTGTTTAGAATATGGCGGGCAATAAAAGGGTCAATGGGTGCACCACCTTTCAGGACGCTGCGAATAGACACCTTCAGTTCAATATCATCGCGTTCTTTCAGGATATAACCGGTTGCGCCTGCTTGCAGGGCGTTAATAATCATGTTCTCGGTGCTCCAGGCGGAAATCACCAACACTGGGATTTCTGCACGAATTTGGCTAAGTTTTTCAATCAGCACAATCCCGTTCCCATCGGGCAGGCCCAAATCAATCAAGGCCAGGGCAACCTGCTTGTAATCAACCAAACGCTCCACTTCTGCAATTGAACCCATAAAGTGCAAATCCTTATCCGCATAGCCAATATCCAAAAGAATCAAACGCAGGCGCTGTTGCATAAAGCTATCGTCTTCAACAATCAGTACGGGAGCGATCAAGTTAATCATGCAAGGCCTTTCTTGGACAAGTTTATTGTTGAATGGAATAGTGTGTGGCTAGATTGTATGGAATACAACAGCGTTGCAAAATCACTAATTCTAGTGATATTCCGGGAAACCCAAAAATGTTTTAATTTTCAGAGAAATTGTATTCTTTTTTACTTTCTGAATTCCTTTCAGGAATCAAGGCTCTGTAAATGGATCATGAATCCAAAACCAGCAACCGTTGTTGAGTAGCAGGCGCATTGAACAAAAGAGTACTACTCATGAATCGTTTGTTTTCAATGCCAGCGGAGTCCAGTGTGAGAGCTGAAAGTACCTTTATCTTCAAAATCAAACCTATTGCCGTAGTTATCCAGCTTGCTTTTGCAGGCGGTATGATGGCCAGCGAGGCGCAAGCCCAGTCATGCCTGGACTCGGTTTGCACCATAGGTGGCAACTACAACACGGGTATTGACCTAAGCCAATTTGCTGGCAAAGACGGGCGCCAGGATAATGACCCTAAGGTGCGCAAGGGCGAACCGGGCAATCCGGTGTCTCTGGACACTTCTGCCGCTACCGTTATTACCCAACGCAATGGCGCACCGGCGCTGCAGATTAATACCCGTGGTGGCAACGGGGCCCCCCAATCTACCGAGGTAATCAGGCACGGTGGTGCCGGGGCTAATGCCGGTTCGGTAAATGTAAACCTGAATCATGATATTACTTTACGTTCGGCCGGAAAAGGTTTGGTGATTAATGCCAAAGGCGGCCATGCAGCGGGCGCTTCAATGGATAGCAATAGAACGCCGGGTGGCGCGGGTGCCAATGTCACGGTGAACCTGGCAACGGCAAGCCGCTTTACCGCCAATACCCGCCCAGATCTGGCTACTGCAGGAATGGCCAAGGAAGTGATTGACATTGATAGCAGTGGAGGTCATGGCGTTAACGGCATATCGGGTACTTTCACGGTAGAAGATGGCAGTGATGGTGGCAAAGGTGGTAATGTTATTTTGAATATGCCTGGCAAGCTTGCCATGCAAAGTGATCAGGCCAGTTTGATCCGGATTATCAGCAATGGAGGTGACGGCGGCAATGTTTCCAACGCCACTTCCTTAGCCTCTCACCGAGCCGGTTATGCCGGTGACGGGGGGGATCAGACGGTAAATTTGGGTCAGGCCCATCATGCCGGTGAGTTGATCAGCCATGCCAATGGTGCTGCGGCTATTGTAATGAGCAGTCAGGGCGGCAAGGGCGGGAATGCTCAAAAAGGCAATTTTGGGGCTAGACTGGCCAGTAATGGTGGTAAAGGTGGCCAGTTAACGCTGGATTTAAAAAATATAAATATCAAGACCGGTCAGGCGCAAAGCATTGCCATTGCCCTGGAAAGTATTGGCGGCGTGGGCGGTGGGCCTGGTGATGGTGCCAACAAGAATGCGAAACTAAGAGGGGATGGGGGCGCAGGGGGGGCTTTGGCGGTAACCACCGATGCGTCTACATGGATTCAAACAGCAGGCCAGAACAGTGACGGTATTTATGCGGCCTCTCTTGGCGGGGGAGGCAGTCGTGGCCATAATGGCGCCATCACGTCCACCAATGGGGCGCAAGGTGGTAAGGGCGGTGATATTACTATTAATAATCAAGCCTCTATTTCTACGTTGGGCAAAGGTGCGCAGGCCATTTATGCAGAAAGCTCGGGGGGATCTTCGGGCGATGGCGGTGGGGCTGCCATCAACTTTATTGCCCGAGGCTCCTCGGGTGGGCGAGCGGGGTTGGGTGGCAATGTAACGGTTAACCAGCAGGGCGGTACCCTGGAAACCGCTGGTGATGACAGCCATGTGATTGTGGCGCAAAGTATTGGTGGCACGCGCGGTGAAATGGTGGATGCCGACTTTACGGTCGACAATACCCAGAAAGCGTATGCCTTGGGGGGCGTGAACGGTGCGCCTGATGATGGCAATGCAAGTACTGGCCGCGTTACCGTCAATAACCAGGGTAGTCTGCTGTCAAAAGGCAATCATGCCTCGGCGGTTATTGCGCAAAGTATTGGCGGCGGCGGTGGCATGGGCGGTTCCAGTTTTGGTTTTGTGGCCATTGGCGGCACAGCCGGGGCCAGTGGCGATGGCGGTACCGTGAACGTAAGCAACCGCGGCCTGATGGCCACCGAAGGCGAGTTCTCGCCAACCATTATTGCCCAGAGCATTGGCGGTGGTGGCGGCCTGGGGGGCAAGGCCTCCAGTGCGTTGGTTGGCTTGCCCAATATCGTGATTGGTGGCAAGGCCGGTAAAGGGGGCAATGGTGGTGCTGTTAATGTAAACAACCAGGGTGGTCTTTTCAGTATCGGTAACCATTCGGCGGCCATTGTAGCCAGCAGTATTGGCGGTGGCGGTGGCATGGGGGGCAGCGCCCAGGGCGTGGGTGCTTTTCAGGTGACTAACTTTGTACTGGGGGCTGAAGGCGGCAAAGGGGGTAATGGCGGGCAGGTTACAGTTAACAATACCCATACCGTGCTAACGGTGGGCAACAATGCCCAGGCCATCCTGGCTAAAAGCATTGGCGGTGGCGGTGGCATGGGGGGCAATGCTTCCTCGGTCGTGGGTGCCAGCCTTAACAACCTGACCATTGGTGGAAATGGTGGCGTTGCAGGCAAGGGCGGAAATATCAGCCTGAGCAATAGGGGTAGCCTTTTGACCTCTGGTCAGGAAAGCACGGCGCTGATGGCGCAAAGTATTGGCGGTGGGGGTGGTATTGGCGGGTCTGCTTCCGCGCTAAGCATTGGCGGTTTTCCGGCGGGTACATCGGGAGAGCAGGTTACCAGTGTGATTGCCATTGGTGGCAAGGGAGGCAGCGGTAATGTGGGGGGCTTGGTACAGCTGGACAATAGCGGCATGATCCGTACCACTGGCAACGATGCCAGCGGCGTTAGCCTGCAAAGTATTGGCGGTGGTGGAGGTATGGGCGGTGGTGCCACTGCCAGTACCATTGAAATTCCCCGTGGTGATACCCTTACACTTAAAGTGGCGATTGGCGGTTCTGGGGGCAATGGCAATGCCGGTGGTGCAGTTAACTTCAAGAACAGTGGCAGCATTCAAACCGCAGGCCAATTGTCTTCTGGCGTCAGCTTGCAAAGTATTGGCGGCGGCGGCGGAGATGGTGCGGTAGGTTCCATTAACGGATTCGTTTATAGCGGCAATGGGGCCATTGATAAAGCCACTGCCGATAAAACCCGTTATGAACTGGGCGCCAGCATTGGTGGCAAAGGGGGCAGTGGTGGCAAGGGTGGCCGTATTGATTTTGTTAACAGCGGTGACATCCTGACCTATGGTGATGCCTCACCAGCGGTATTGGCGCAAAGCATTGGCGGCGGTGGCGGTAATGGAGGCGCTTCCCATGCAGACTCGACCAAGCACGGGCGGGGCATTAAATTTGAATTGGGGGGCGATGGTGGCAAGGGCAATCATGGTGGCGAAGTCGCGTTGAGCAACACTGGCGTTATTAAAACCGTGGGCCAGCTCTCGGTGGGCATTCATGCCCAAAGTGTGGGTGGGGGGGGCGGTACTGGCGGTTCTACCGGCGCCAGCGCCAGCGAAGCTGAGAAGGCCATGTATGACTTGAATAAGGATATTACCAAGAATATTAAGAAATATCAAAATGTGACTGAAAAGTATAAGGAGTACGTGAACAAGGCCATTGCAAAAATTGTTCCACAACCGGCCAAAGAGAAAAAAGACGAGTCTAAAAAAGAATCCGCCAATAAAAATTTTGATGTCAGGATCAGCATGGGTGGCAAAGGCGGTGACGGCGGCGATGGCGGCAAAGTCATCGTTACCAATTCAAACCTGATTGAAACGGTGGGAGATCTGAGTACCGTTATTTTGGCCCAAAGCGTGGGGGGCGGTGGCGGTAGTGGCGGCAATAGCCAGGCGATTGGTACCGATGCCAAATCAACGCAGGTTAATTTAAGTATGGGTGGATCAGGCTCAGGCGGCGGCAAGGGGGGGGAGGTTATTGTTAACAATCTTAACGCTCTGAAAGCCAGCGGCATCGGCAGTCACGCCATTGTGGCGCAAAGTATCGGCGGGGGCGGTGGCCATGCTGGCAGCAGCACGATCAATGCCGGCTTCACCGAACAAAATCAAATCAATCTTGCCTTGGGCGGTAACGGCGGGCGCGGTGGTATGGGTGGGACGGTAACCGTTACTAACCGGCACCAGGTAGAAAGCGCAGATGGCCAGGCGATTATTGCCCAAAGCATTGGCGGCGGCGGTGGTATGGGTGGGGCGGTAGAAACCACCCTGAAAGGCGACAAAGAAAAAACCAGCAAAACTACGGTGGCATTGACGGTAGGCGGCTCTGGTGGAACTGCGGGTGATGGCGGTGCCGTTAATGTGAATCACGCCAATGGGATCTTGCGCTCTGGTGCACTAAACGGTTCAGTCCTACTGGCCCAAAGCATTGGCGGCGGCGGTGGCAGTGCGGGCTTTTCCAAAATCAATCAGGAAAGTAAAGCAGACACCGCTGTTAATATGGCAGTGGGTGGCCAAGGTGGCGCTGGCGGTCGTGGTGGAGAGGTAACGGTTACTAATAATAGCCTGATTCACGCTTCCCAAGGCACGACAATGGGTATTGTGGCGCAAAGCATTGGTGGCGGCGGTGGCAATGCCAATTATGTGGAAAGCAATGGCGGCCAAGCCAGGAAAAGCCTGCAAATTGCTCTGGGGGGCAAAGGGGGGACGGCGGGTACAGGTGGTAAGGTAAGTGTTACCCAAACTTCCAGCCAGGCCATGCAAACCACGGGTACGGGTATCGTGGCGCAAAGTATTGGTGGCGGTGGTGGCATGGCTTCCATGGCGGTTGCACAAGCCCAAGCGGGTGACGGCTACAGCCTGAACCTGAGCCTGGGTGGCGTACGTGGCTCCAAAGACTCAAGCAATAATGGTCATGGTGGCCAGGTTAATGTATTAGTGCAAGGCGCTGGTATCCAGACTTCTGGCAACTATGCCTCGGGCATCATTGCGCAAAGCATTGGCGGTGGCGGTGGTATTGTAGATTTAAGCAATAAAACCATTAATCAAAGCAGCCGCCTTGAAAGTTTGCAACTGGGCGGCACGCGTGCGCACGGCGACGGTAAAACCGTTAATGTCCAACTGGGGGCAGGCCTGGTAACGCAAGGCAAAAACAGTCATGGTATTGTGGCCCAAAGCATTGGTGGCGGTGGTGGCATTTTGCTTGCTGATGGCTTGTCATTGCCTGTGTATATGCGTGTGGGCGGCGAAGCAGCCAAGCCCCATGCAGATACGGTTACTATCAAACTGGATAAAAACGCCTTCATTTCCACCAGCGGAGATGGCAGCTACGGTATTCTGGCGCAAAGTATCGGTGGCGGTGGTGGCATGGCGGCCGATACGTCCATATTGAACCTGCGAAATGTGGGCAAAGGGATGCCGGATAGTGTTAAAGGGGAATCGTCAAGTAAAGGGGGGCATGTGGTGGTTGAGCTTGATGGCCATATTGCCACTTCAGGACGCAATGCCCAGGGGATTTTTGCGCAAAGCCTGTCCCAAGGCGGTGGCTTAAGCAACTGGGGCATGGGCTCACAAGCGCCAGGTTCCACCGGAAAAGCCGGTGAAATCAAGATTAAACTGGGCGAGCGCAGCCCTGCTTCTATCCGTGCGACAGGTGCCGGCAGCATCGGCATCGTGGCACAAACCATGGATGCTTCTGATAAACGGGTGGAAATCAGCCTTAAAAACAATAGCTTGATTGAAGCGGAAACCGGTGTTTACATGATTGGCGGTGACAAAAACAGTAACCTGAGTTTGGACAGCTCCCGCATTCATGCCGATACCGCTTTGTTGATCAAGAGCAGCCAGGACGTTAACCTGACCCTGAAAAACGGCGCCCGCATTACCGGAAAAGACAAGAATAATTATATTCTTGTGGAAGACGGTAACCCAAGCAATAATAAAAAGACCCGTATTTTGCTGGAAAGCGGTAGTGAAATGTCAGGTAGCATTCGGGTTAATGACAAGCGTAAAGTAACGGTAGACAACAATGGCGGTATCGTGAATTTGGGCCACACCTGGATACTGGGAACAGGGGGCGAATTCTATAATAAAGCCACCGCCAGCATTGGTGGTTCAGATATTGCCCGTACTTACTTTCAGGGCAAATTTGAAATGCAAAAAGGCGGTAACCTGATTGTTGATGCAGATTTTGAGACGAAACGCAACGATGTGCTGACGGTGGCCGGAGAAGCTCGTTTCAATGAGGGTTCTACCATGACAGTGAATGGCCGCAATTTGGTGCCGGGGGCTTCTGCAACTATTATTGACCGTTCAGACACGCTTTATTTGGATAAAAACTTTACCGTAAATGCCATGCAGGGGGACGTGGTTACTTACAAGCGCGACCATGTCATGCTGGCGGGTACTAACCAGCTTGTGATTAGGCCGCAAGGCAATTTTACCGGCTCAGCCATGTTTGAGGAATTGAATGAAGATCAACGCAGCGTGGCACAATATTTGCAAACAACCTGGGAGCAAGAGGAACTGGTTAATAGCCGGGCTCGGCAAGCAGCGCTAAATGAAGATCAGCGTGCAATGGCGGCGGCAAGCCTTAAGGAAGAAGAACCAGTTAATGTCAATCGGCGCGCCATGGTTGCCGCAAGCGTACAAGAAGAAGCACCGGCTAATGATAATCAACCTCAAATGGTTGAAACAAACGAGCAAGTGCAAGTACCGGGATTGGCCACTCCTGGTGTTGTCGAAAGCAATAATTTGTATGCCTTATTTGGTGAAATGGATGACATTGGCAACGCCCAGGTTTATCAGCGTGTGTTGAATAATCTTGCCTCGGACGCCCTTATTGCGCCCGCTTCCATGATGCCCATGCACAACCGTCAATTTATTAACAAGATGGTCAGTTGTGATCTGACTGGCGGCCAAGCGGTGCGTCATGACAATACCTGCTTGTGGGTTGATGGCCGTTATAACGAGTCCCGGATGGATCGTAATGCGGACGACTTCGGCTACAAGATGAGGTCTAGCATTATTCAATTGGGTGGTGAATACCAATTCAATGAAAACTGGTCAGCGGGTGCTTCGATTGGCTTTGATCATCTGAATGTGAATGCCAAGGGTATTGATTTACATACCAAAGGAGATACGGTTGTTGGCGGTGTGTTTATCAAGCATACCGAGGGCCAGCGCGAATTGGCCGCTTCATTAAGCACCATGTATGGGTCTTATGATACACGGCGGGTTATTGACTTGCCCCAGTCCCGCTATACCGCAAATAGCAAGTGGAAGTCGTGGCTGCATTCATTGAACTTGCATGCCGGCTATACCTTCCCATGGCAACAGGGTTATATTAAGCCCAGCGTGGATGTCAGCCTGCAGTATCAACGCAACCCCGCTTATAAAGAAAACGGGGCCGGTGCGCTTAACCTTAATGTGGCCAAACAAAGCCAATGGACGGTCATGATCAGTCCCCAGGTTGAGGCTTCACAAACCTATGAAAGCGGTGATTATCTGGTTCGGCCCTACGCCAGCCTTGGCGCCAGCTGGATGTCCAACAAAAACTGGACCTCACGCATGCAATTGCAAGGTGGCAGTTCCACAGATTGGATAACCATGAAAAGTGATTTGCCAAACCTGCTGGGTAATGCCAAAGTGGGCGTTAACGTGATGCATTCCAAAGGGGTGGACGTTAATTTGGAATATGCCCATCAATGGGGCAAGCGCTATCGTTCTTCAACCGGTTGGCTGAAGGTGGGATATAAGTTTTAAGGGGTAACTGCGTAGGAACGAGATAGGCTTGGTCCGGTACCCATGTTCTTGCGTGGGTGCCGATTTGTGTCTTCTGCGCGGGAGCCGGGCCCGCGCACTTATCACCCCAGCAAAACCTCAATCAAGCCTCGGGTGGAGGCATCCAGTCCTTCCAGATTGCCACCTTCACCATTCAGCAAGGGTAGTAGCTGGTTGGCAATTTCCTTGCCTTTTTCTACTCCCCATTGGTCAAACGGGTTGATATTCCACAGTACCGATTGCACAAATACCTTATGCTCATACATGGCAATCAGCATGCCCAGGCTATAAGGGTTGAGCTCGCTTAATAAAATCGTGCTGCTGGGTTGATTGCCTTCATATTGCTTGTAAGCGGGCAGTGATTCAAGCACATCAGCTCCCAGCGCCTGGTTGCCAAATGCCAGCAAACGTGACTGGGCCAGGCAGTTGGACAGGGCCAAATGGTGCTGTTCCACCAGGGCCTCGGCATTTTCGGCATAGGTAAACTGGTTGGCGTTATAGCGCTTGACGGGGGCAATAAAATCGCAGCTGACCGCATGCGTACCCTGGTGCAGTAATTGGTAAAACGCATGTTGGGCATTGGGGCCCACTTCGCCCCAAACAATCGGGCAAGTATCCAGATTAACCGCCTGGCCGTCGCGCTGAATGGATTTGCCATTCGATTCCATTTCCAGTTGCTGCAGATAAGAAGAGAAATACTTCAGCCTGCCATCATAAGGCAGCATGGCATGGGTCTGGATATCCAGGAAATTATTGTTCCAGGCACCAATCAGCCCCATTAACACGGGAATGTTTTGCGCAAAAGGCGCGGTTTGGAAATGCCGGTCAATCGCATGTGCACCTGCTAAAAACTGCCGGAAACCTTCCACCCCAATTGACAGGGCAATGGGCAAACCAATGCAAGACCATAAAGAATAGCGTCCGCCCACCCAATCCCAGAACAGGAACTGGTTTTCGGGGGCGATGCCCCAGGCCGTCATCTTTTCAGGTTTGGTTGAAACACCCACAAAATGGTGTCGCAACACCTGCGCATATTGCCCCAGGGCTTTCTCCAGCCACAAACGCACGGTTTGCGCATTGGAAAGTGTGTCGATGGTGCTGAATGACTTGGAAGAAATAATGAACAGGGTGGTTTCCGGGCGCAGCCGGTGCAGCAGTTCAGACAGCTGGCTACCGTCCATGGTGGAGACAAAATGCATGTTGAGCGGCTTCACCGTTGCCTGCCTGAAATCGGCCAGGGCATGTGAGGCCATTAAAGGCCCCAGGTCTGAGCCGCCCACGCCGATATTGACAACATCCTGGATCACCTCGCCGGTAGCACCCCGATATTGGCCTGAATGAATCTTTTCAACCAGGGCAAACATGCGCTGTAATTGCTCATGAACCTGCTGCGCCAGTGCTGGATGGCTGGCGTCATCTTGGGGCAGGCGCAAGGCCCAGTGCATCACACTGCGCTGCTCGGTGTAATTAATGGCCTCTTCAGAAAACAATCGCTTGATCCAGCCCGATAAATCCTGCGCATGGGCAAAATCAATCAGTCGGTTCAGGACTTTCTGATCAAGGCGGTGTTTGCTGAAATCATACACAACCTCATCAAACCGAACATGAAAACGAGTGAAACGCTCTGCATCTTGGGCAAACAAATCCTTCAAGTGGACCGACTGAAACTGTTGGCCAGCTTCGGTTAAACCGGCCAGCACGGACTGGGTATCGTTAAGTGGCAAACGTTGAATACGGTGACTCATTATCTTCCTACCCCCATATAGGCAAAGCCCTGCGCCTTGACATACTCGGGGTCATAAATATTGCGGCCATCCAGCACCAAGGGATGCTGCATATGCTGAAGTAAATACTTGTAATTGGGGCTCCAGTACTGTTTCCAGGCGGTCAGCAAGCACAGGGCATGCACCCCCTTGACGGCCTCATATTGATCGTTGCATAACACCAAATCATCGCGCTGGCCATAAAGGGCCGCAATTTCAGGCAGGGCCTGCGGGTCGTGCAGTTTTACCGTAACGCCCTGGGCCCATAAGGCCTTTAGCATGACATGAACCGGTGACTGCTGCACATTGGATGTATTTTCTTTAAACGAAGCGCCCCAAATGGCCACTGTTTTACCAGCCAGATCACCGTGATAATAATTCCACAGTTTTCTGAACAGCAATTCTTTTTGCTGCTCGTTAATGTCCCATACCTGTGCCAGCAGGCGGCTTTTTACCCCGGTGTCAGACACCGTATCGGATAGCGTTAAAATATCGTGAGAAAAGTTATCCCCCCCAAACCCGGCACCGGGGTACAAATAAGCGGCGCCAATGCGGCTGTCTGCCGCCATGCCTTGGCGGACATGGGAAATATCAATGCCCAGCTTTTCAGCGACTACGGCCAAATCATTCATATAGCTAATGCGGGTAGCCAGCATGCCCGAAATGCTTAACTTGGTGAATTCGGCATCAAGCACGGGCATGAACAAATACTGCTGCTCGCGGGGGAACAGTGGACGTAAAAATTCACGCACTTTTTTCTGCACGGCTGCATCGGTACAGCCCACAATCAGCTGCGTTACCTGCGAAAAACTGTTCAGCGCCTTGCCTTCCTGAATGATATCTGGCAGATAAATCCAGTCATCATCGGGCAACACCTGCCTAAGCCGGCTGGTGCCATGAAGACCTAAGGTAGAAGCGTTAATCATGAGTTTGGGATGAATCACCGGGCGCTGCGCCAACTCATGCAACAGGGCCAGACCGGCGGCTTCTTCTGCCGGACTGAAACTGAAAAAATACACGTCGATATCCAGCGGCAGGGTGGAAATATCACTGCACGCCAAAAAACCGCTGGCAAACTGCTTTTCCAGCAAGTGGTTAACACTTTCATCAGGGAAATGCTGCTTAAACAGCTCACACAGCCTGTCATCACACCAAAACACCTGATGCCCGCACTCGGCTAGCAGGGCTGCCATCACCCCGGCGTATAGCGTTTTTCCGAAAATGGCCACTTTCATTGGTTCTTCCTGTTTTAGTCCTGTTAGGGATTAAGCGCTTAAATTGCCAGCTCTTTAATCAGGCTTTTGAAGTCTTCACCCAAAGCAGGGTGTTCCACCCCGTAATGCAGTACCGCTTTCAAATAGCCCAGCTTGCTGCCGCAATCAAAGGTTTGCCCCTTCATGCGATAGGCTTCAACCGATTCTTCTTTTTGCAGTAGGGCAATTGCGTCAGTTAGCTGGATTTCATTGCTGGCCCCTTTTGGGGTAATGGCCAGCAATTGCATTATGCGCGCCGGTAATACGTAGCGCCCCACCACCGACAGGTTGGAAGGTGCCGAACCTATTTGGGGCTTTTCAATGATGCCCTGCATGGCAATGCTTTCCCCTTCGGCAGGGGTACTGGCAACATCCACAATCCCGTACTGGTCCACCATATCGTCGGGCACCGACTCAACCATAATCTGCGCAGCCGCAGATTGCTCAAAGCGTTGAATCATTGAAGACAGGTCATTCTTGCCAGACGCGTTTTTAACCAGCACATCGGGCAACAGCACGGCAAACGGCTCGTTGCCGGTAACCGCCCGGGCGCATAAAACCGCATGCCCCAGGCCCAGGGGTTGGGGCTGGCGCACGCTGATCACGCTTACATTGGGGGGCAGGATGTTGGTAATTTCCTGCAGGATATCAAATTTTTTCTTCTGTTCCAGTGTGGTTTCAAGCTCAAAATTGCGGTCGAAATAATTTTCAATAGAGGCCTTGGCGGAATGGGTGACCAGAATAATCTGCTCAATTCCCGCTGCAACCGCTTCCTTAACCACATATTCAATGGCAGGGCGGTCTACCACCGTGACCATTTCCTTGGGAATGGATTTGCTGGCAGGAAGAAAACGGGTGCCTAAACCGGCAACGGGAAGAATGGCTTTTTTAATCATGAGGGCGTATTGGGCTGAGTTTGGCTATGTTGTTGGTATACGTAAAGGTGTTTGGTTTGAGGCTTGGGGCGCTTGTTGTTTTGCAAATGATAATACCGTGACTTTACAGGCGTTTGTCATTGTTTGTTCGATTTTAACTGGATTTTCTTACTTCATTGCGTAAAAAGCGAATGGCAGGCTTCAATCAATAAACAGAGAGCACGTATACCAATATGAACGCCAGATGAATAAGCCGTTCAGAATAGGTTCAAGCAGGTATCACTACACTGGCTTCAATCAAATTTTTATTTACAACATCAGGAAGCCAGTACCATGCCCAACTTACGTTCAAACATTTTAAACAGCCTGGCATTCACCACTTTGGTGCTAACAGGGACACTCATGTTTCAAAGTGCGCACGCTGGCGACACCACGCCGCAAGCGCAGCTGCAGTATTGGAACAACCAGGCCGGTAGTGCGGCTAATGCAGAAAACGGAAAAATATTTTTTAACCAGAAACATGGCAAGGAATGGTCTTGCGCCTCTTGTCATGGTGCGGCCCCGGTTAAAACGGGTACCCATGCCAATACAGGCAAAAGTATTCCACCGCTGGCACCGGCCGCCAATGACAAGGCGTTTACCGATACGGCCAAAATCAACAAATGGTTTCGTCGCAACTGCAAGGATGTGCTTAGCCGGGAATGCACCGCTGCTGAAAAGGCCGATGTGATTGCCTATCTGATAAGTTTGAAACCGTAATTTTACCTTTAGAACCTGATGGAGCCACCTGATGAAAACCGTCAACCCGCTTAAATTCATGTTGATGTCTTCAGTGCTTTGCCTGACTGCGATGTCCAGTGCCATGGCTGATAGCGACCAATTAATGCCCATTCAAACCCCCCAGTTTTACAGGCAAGAATGTGCGGCCTGTCATATTGCCTATCCCCCCGGCCTGTTGCCCCAAAGTTCATGGCGGCAAATGATGGGCAACCTGGAGGACCACTATGGCACGGATGCTTCGCTTGATGATGAAACCGTTAAACAGCTGACCCAGTGGCTGGAAAACCATGCGGGCACCTACAAACGCGTGGCCGAAGCACCCCCCGAAAACAGGATAACCCGTTCTAAATGGTTTGTACGTAAACACAGGGAAATACGGCCCGAGGTATGGCGCCTGGACAGTGTAAAAAGCGCGGCCAACTGTGCTGCCTGCCATACCGGTGCCGAAAGAGGCGATTTTGATGATGACAACCTGCAGTTTCCGGCCGGACTGGACAGTCGTTCCCGTCGTGCCTGGAATGATTAATTAAAGGACATGAGCGTATTATGCAAACCCTTTCATCCTCTTTGGCCAATCAAGCCACCAGTCGCTCAACCCGGCGCGTTAGCGATGCGCCCACCCGCATGTTTCACTGGCTGTTTGCCGCCAGTTTCCTGATTGCCTACCTGACGGCCGAAGGTGAACAATGGCGGCTGTTGCACGTTACCTCGGGCTACACCATGGCAGGGCTGCTGGTTTTCCGGGTTGTGTACGGCCTGTTCGGCCCACGGCAAGTTAGCCTGAAATCGTTGTGGAACAAAGTGTCCAATGCGCCCCAGTGGCTGCGTGGCGCGCTAAACAGCCCGTCTGTGGCAGGCATTAACTGGCGGCAGGGCCAGAACATGCTGATGGCGTTGGCGATTATCCTGTTTTTGCTGATGACCATTCCCCTAACGCTAAGTGGCTATGGCACCTATAACGATTGGAGCGATTTTCTGGGGGGTGAATGGCTTGAAGAATTGCATGAGTTTTTGGGCGAAGCGTTTTTGATGGTGGTTTTAGCGCATTTGGGCCTGATTATTGGTTTGAGTTTTTTACGTCGAAAAAACCAGGCCAGCCCCATGCTGACTGGCAGGGTTGAAGGCGCTGGACCGGATCTGGTTAAAAACAACCGGGGTTGGCTGGCTATTTTGATACTGGCTGTTGTATTGGCCTATGGCACTTTTGAATGGCAACAATCGCCAAACGGCTTGGTTTCACCTGGCGCAATTAGCAGTATTGGTGAGGATCATGATGATTAAAGGGGGGGTAAATTCAAGTGATGCTGAATGCTAATCGGTAAATTTTAGTGAGTGATGTAGATTGTAGTGAGTAATGTAAAAAGGTCGTACCAAAGAGATGGCACGACCTTTTTTGTCAGGGGTTGTCTAGCTCCCACGCAGGATCATGGAGCGAGTTGGAAAGGTTGATTAGGTGTCCAACTTTTGGGGGGCTGTTCACTCCGCGTTGGAACAACTATTGGCGAGGGGCAGGATAATTTTTTAGTAACTTGGGCATGATGACAATATTGGTCCTTTGACCGTTTTTATCTTGCCATCTTTTTTATCCTTTGCATCAACCCTTACTTTAAGCCCATTTTTCATCATGTCTTTCAGGGTATCATCGCCGCACATGACCCGTCGCATTTGGTCAATGGGGGACATGATTGCAGTTTGCGGGTAGGTGTCCAGGTCTCTTCGCATGGTAAAAACCTGTACCGGGCCTTCCTTGCCTTTATAAGAAAGCTCCCAGCCTTTGGGGGTGGACATGGTTTCCATATAAAACGCGGCAATTAGTGGGCCCGAGAATGTTTCGGCAAAAGCCGTGGTAGTGGTCGCAGCCAATAAGCAGGCAACTAGATATCTTTTCATGATGAATTTCCTTATGCAGTGTCGTTTCGGCATAGTATATGGAAAATCATTGAAAAAACCAGCGTAATTTGCCAACGGTTTGGCTGGGGGTGCTACTGGATTTTTGAGGTAATGGCTGCAAACTGTTTAAAATGCTAAGAAAGTATTTTTTTACGTGGTACGTATGGTGATTCCATTATGGAAAACCCGTATCTGGAAAATGTATTCCTTTGATGTCAATAACCTACATGTATGCGTTTCAATGCGTAGCGTGGAAGGTTGTTATGGAGTGACAACTGTCTTATCAACGGGGGTTAGCGTTAACCCTGTATTCAAAAATTAACTATAAATATAAATGCTTGATTTTTTTGCTTAATAGTTAACTTATATCTTAAAGGTATTGATGCGTATCTTTATGGTATTAGACGTATTTGGGAAAACACTACTAAGCTTGATCCTCAGTTTTAAATCAAAAACATTTCTCATAGAAATAAAGATAAATATGAAGGATTAGAGGTGAGTAATGAGATTCGCTAATAAGGTAGTAATTGTAACTGGCGCCGCTCAGGGTATAGGTGAAGGTTTAGCAACAAGAGTTTCGCAAGAGGGCGGTACAACGGTGCTGGTAGATCGCTCACCTCTTGTCAAAGACGTTGCTGAAAGAATCAAGAATAACGACAGCAATGCAAAGGTTTCCTGGGTTGAGGCTGATCTGGAAACCTACGAAGGGGCAGAGAAGATGGCGGCTCATGCTATTGAGCATTACGGCCAAATCGATATTCTTTTCAATAACGTTGGTGGAACAATTTGGACAAGACCCTTCGAAAAATATGAGCCTTCGCACATTGTGGATGAAGTGAACAGATCTTTATTTCCAACGCTATGGTGTTGCCGTGCGGTACTACCCTACATGGTAGAAAAAAAACGTGGGGTCATTGTGAACGTTTCCTCCATCGCTACCAGAAGTATCTATCGTGTTCCTTATGCGGCGGCTAAAGGTGGCGTGAATGCTTTAACAGCTTCTTTGGCCATGGAAGCAGCCCCTAAAGGCGTTCGTGTGGTGGCTGTTGCTGTTGGCGGCACAGAGGCACCAGCACGTCGCATACCCAGGAACCCCTTGGGCAACCCATCTGATCTTGCTGAGCAAGATCAGATTTGGTATCAGGAAATCATAGAACAAACAAAAGACAGTACCTATTTTGGCCGTTATGGAACCATTGACGAGATGGTTGCACCGTTGCTGTTTATGGCTTCAGATGAGGCTTCATACATTACAGGAACGGTGCTTCCTTCTGGTGGTGGCGATCAAGGTTAAAAACACTACCAAGCATATTCATTCGATAAATATCAATTTTTAAAATAAACACAAAAGGATAGACAATATGGAAAATTACACAAGTTTTGACAGGGTTCTTCTTAAGGTTTTAAAAATACCTGGAGCTCTGATGATTGTTCCTTTATTTCTTGGCGTCATATTTAATACTTTCGCACCAGAGGTATTAAATATCGGCAGTTTTACAACCGCGCTTTTCAAGAATGGGCTTGCTGTTTTAATCGGACTTTTTGAGAGTGTAAATAATTCTGTGTAACCGCCTAGGTTATACGTAATCGCTGATGCGATCCTCGAATTCAATAATAAACCGATTTAGTGCAAGCTTCCAGTTGCGAATGGGCATGGTCCATTTTTTGGAC